>Ga0316608_1000671_pt1 | contig 15118 bp, 1 predicted proteins | sample MIS2016152B_MG_FD_207673 | JGI IMG/M metagenome (GOLD analysis project Ga0316608, IMG submission 207673) | Microbial mat bacterial communities from Middle Island sinkhole, Lake Huron, Michigan, United States - MIS.2016.152B | ecosystem: Environmental > Aquatic > Freshwater > Lake > Sediment...
GGTTGTTGCATTTGATGTCGATGGAGTACTGTTAGTTACTACTACCAAATCTTCTGCTGAGCATAAGCCATTTACTACTGTCCATTTAAATGTATAAACTCCTCCTGTTAAGCCTGTTACCTGACTTGTTGTAGATGATGGTGTTACTATTGTTACTGGATTTCCGCCTTCTAATGTCCATGTGCCTAAACCAAGAATTGGTAAGGTTGAATTTAAATTTATGGTTGAATTACATGTTTCAAAATCGGTTCCAGCATTTGAAGTTACTCCATTGTTGTTGATACTTACTTCATCAAAAGCTGTACAGCCTTCAAATTCTGATTTTACTGTCCATTTCAAAATATTCAGCCCTGATTGTAAATTGTTTACTCTGGTATTGAATTCACTTGACACTACAAAAGTAGCAGTTCCAGTAGCACTCCATATTCCAGTCCCGTTTACAGGTGACACATCGTTACCATCTAAAGGTGTAAAGTAATTATCGCATATTGTTTGATCTGCACCAGATGAAGCAACTATTTGATTATTTGTAATAACTACATCATCATAAATAGTACAAATTCCTTTTGTAACAGACCAACGGAATGTTGTTTGTCCTATTTTAATACTATTAACCAAGGTATTATACAAAGTAGAGTTTACTAAAGCCGCAGTTGTAACAGTTTGGTCAGTCCACAACCCTGTTCCTTGAGTTAATGTAGGATCATTCCCTGATAAGGTAACAAAGTTATTACATAAAGTGGTTTTATCAATTCCTGCACTGGCAACAACTTGATTGTTAGAAATTGTAATTTCTTCAAAATCAGTACAAGCACCTTTTTTGATATTCCATCTAAATACATTTGTTCCAATTGATAAATTTGACATATTCAAAGTAAAACTTGAAGCATTACTCATTGTTCCAGTTCCTGTTATATGTTCCCAGTAATATACGTCACTATAAAATGGATTTGGAAGATTAGATGTTAAAGTAATTGTTCCATCACAAGTGTTTGTGTCTATTGGACCAGTAATTAAAGCATTTGATGGAGAATTATTTGTAATTGTAACTTCAGCTGAATTACTGCAACCATTCTGATTTATAGTCCATCTGAAAATATTAATTCCATTACCTATACCTCTAATAATAGTTTTTGGGTCAGTAGAATTATCAAAATCTCCATCACCTGTAACTAAGTTCCAAATACCAGTTCCAATATCTGCATTCATTTTTGCAGTATCGACACAAATTGTTTGTGCAGGACCAGCACTTATATTAAAACCATTATTAGTTATAGAAATATCTACAGAATCGGCACAGTTAGTATTGTAAACAATCCATCTTAGAGAATTACTTAACCCATTATTCAAACCAAAATACTGAGAATTAAACAATGTAGGTGTTTGAACTGTACCTGAACCGCCTATGTTTTTCCAAAGACCAGAATTAGAAGAAGGGTCGTTACCTGTTAAATTAACAGGAAATGTACATGTTGGAATATCAGAAGCCAATGCAAATACTTGATTATTTGTAATTATAACATCATTTTCTGCAGAACAACCTCCTTGAACAACTGTCCATCTGAATTTATTAATTCCAAAACCGAGATTATTAACTGTTGAATTTATTTGAGTTTGTGTTACAACATTTCCTCCACCACCTACTTCTGTCCAAGTTCCTGTACCTAATCCGGGTAAAAACGAAGAAGGATTTGCAGCATTAAGGGTTGTATAGTTCTGACAAATATCTTGAGGCAAACCAGCATTAGAAACTACTCTATTATTAGTTATTACAACAGTATCCGTAAGTTTACAATCAACTTTTGTTACCGTCCATAAGAAAGCATTTTCTCTTGGATTTAATCCATTTACAGTAGCATTAAAATTATTTGAAGGATTTACTATTGTTCCGGCTCCATTTAATAAAGACCAAACACCAAAAGATGGTGCAATTGGTGGAACTGTTACACTAATAATTGTAGTTTCGGAACAGACTTCATTATTAGCCTCAACAACGGCGGCATCTGGAGTATTATTCCAAACTTGCATTGTATCGTTTGCAGTACATGCACCTTTAGTTACTGTCCATATAAATTGATTTAAATCTGGTAACAAATTATTAACTAATGTATTATTAGCAGTTTGGGTAACAACAGCAGGACCTATTAATGAAGTCCAAGTTCCATAGGCAGGAGATAATGGTGTACCTGCGTCTAAAGAAGTTGTATTTAAACAAACCATCTGGTCTATACCAGCATTTGAAGTAACTTTATCATTTGTAACAAATACAGTATCAACTGCAATACAACCATTTCTAGTAACAGTCCATTCAAAACCAGTAGTATTTAGTGCCAAATTTGAAACTGTGGTATTGTATAATGTGCCATTTTGAATAGTACCTCCACCATTAAACATTCTCCATACACCTGTTCCGGGAGTAGGATCTTGCCCTTGAAGTGTTACATCACTAACACATGTATAAATTTGATTATCAGGAACTGATGCCAAGGTATGTGCATCAATTACAAATTCATTATCTCTTATTACTAATTGGCTTTGTTCTATACATCCACCTTTAGTAATTGTCCACCAAAGTGAGTTTGGACCTGTATTTATTAAATCCCTTACTGTAGTGTTGAATACAGTTTGATTATCTAAAGTCAAAGTTCCTGGTGCTTGCGTCCACAAACCTGTTGCATTTGGAGTTGCAACATTAAATAATGCTGGGTTTGTAGCAGATAATGCATAATAATTAACACAAATATCAATATCATTAGGACTTAACCTAGTATCTGCATCAGCATAAACAGAATTATTTAACACAGTGATAGTATCACGAGAATAGCAACCATCATTATTGATAACCCATTGCCATTTTGTAATTCCATTATTAGTTGGCATAAATGTAACAAAAGATACATTATTTGAAGCATTATTTATTGTACCTACTGAGCCGGTAACAGCTTGCCAAATACCAGTTTCACCAATAGATGAATTGAAATTATTAGCTCTTAAATCTGCTTGGAAATTACATACTTCAAAAGAATCAGGCAGAGAAACTATAGATGTAGTAGGAATTCGAACTTCAACAGTAACCTGGTCTGAAGCATTACAAGTACGACTTATTGCACCAATGGCATAAGTATTGGTTACATTCCACTGATAAACATGGTCTCCCTGTTGCATATTAATAACATGCGAATTATAAGCTGTTGGCGTTTGGATAATTGCAGCAATAGGGTTTATTACAGGTGTCCAAAATCCAACCCAAGTAGAAGGAGGTGAAACAATTTGATTAGCACCTAAGTCATATTCTGCACCAGGACCTTGTACTCCACAAACAAACCCGTCAGTTCCTGCTGAAGCTTCAACTGAATTATTAAAAAGAACCATAGTATCAGTTAATTCACATTGTCTTGTAACATTAGGAGTTATTGTATAATCTGTAAAATCATGAACAGAATGCCAGACAAACTCCATTTCGGCTCCTATAGGTATATTAAGTACATCTGTATTAACACTTGTAGGTGTCTGAATAGTTACACCACCAGGCGTTGACCAATAACCTGAGTAAAATCCTTCCTGCCATGTTTGATTTGGTGGAGCTGGATTCTGGAAAAACCAACTTCCTGTAACATTATTTGCATTAAGTGAAGTTGAATCAGAACATATAACCTGGTCTAAATCAGCATTTGGTGTTGGTGGCAATAAATTCCAAACTAAAATATCATCTGTACTGCTACAATTATTATTTGATAAAGTCCAAGTAAAAGTATTTCTTCCGGTTGACAAACCTCTAACAATATCATTAGCTAATGTACTGGTATTTATTCCAGAATCATCAAAAATTCCGGAACCACCAAACCAAACACCAGTAGAACCTGCAGGTTGATTTGCATTTAATTGTGCAAAATCAGCACATTCATATTTATCGGCACCTGCATCTGCAGTTAAACCATTATTCCAGATATTCATTGTATCAGTTAAAACACATTCTAAAGGATTTGCAGGAGTATATCCTCCCCAACCGCCAGTATATTCATTGGTTACTGTCCATAAAAATGTATTTAAACCTGAAGTCATATTTGAAGCTAGAGCATCGCATGCAAAACCTGTGCATGAATTACTTGTAATAGTTCCACCTCCGGTTAGCATTCTCCAACTTGCATCAGTAAATCTTTGAGGGACATTTGCAGAAAGAACTGCAAAATCAACACAAACAGTGTTATCAGGACCTGCTGCTGCATTTGATGGTCTTGCACTCATTATATAAACATCATCAGCATAAGTACATCCATAAAAAGGATAAGAAACAGTCCATCTGAAAATAGAGTAATCAGCAATTAAATTATGGGCTGTAGTATTTCTATCAGTTGTATCATCAAAATATGTATTTACCTCATCACCATGTATAATTGTCCAAAAACCTGGTAGCGGAACTCCTAATACATCAGTAGCTTGAGTTGCATCAAGTGTATATTCATTATAGCAAGTGGCATCATTTGTACCTGCCTGAACATCCTGAGTAAGGTCATAACTTGTAATTTCGACAGTATCTGTAACTTCACATGAATAATCATGACCAAACCTATCCTCCCAATAATTTATCTTATGCCAAACAAATTGAACCATTGTCCCTCCGTTTGCAGGTGTATCACCTTGTATAGAATCGGCAACTGTATTAAAATCATGGTTTAAATCGGGGTATTCAATACCTGTCAAAGGGTCAAAAAACAGTACATCAGTTAATGGATTATTATTTGTCATAGCTTCCCAATAATGTTGCTCCGAACATGAACCTTCATCTAAAGCATCTAGAGTTACTTGAGTATCACAAACAGTCTGATCCACACCTGCATCTGCCGGTCTCGGATTTGCATTAAGAACCCTAACCTGATCAGTAGAAGTACAACCATTATATGTTATTACCCATTCGAACATATTAGCTGCACCAACAGCACCCCACCAAGCTGGTGTCCAAGCATTACAATTATAATCTAAATTTGTAACCGCAGTATTATGCAAAGTATTGTCTGTAAAAGTTCCTCCACCAGCAACTAATCTCCACATACCAGTACCTCTGGTTGGAATGTTTCCGTGAAGTGTATTTAATGTTGTCCCACAAACAATTGTATCTAACCCTGCATCTGCTGTAGTTGGTGCATTATTAAAAACAGTAACATCATCATAATCAGAACAAATTCCATTTGAAATTGTCCATCTGAAAATATTAGCATCTAAACCTAGATTATCTACACCAGTTTGGAAATCAGAAGGGGTACCGATAGAACCATAGGCACCTTGACGAGTCCATGTACCAATTGCTGTAAAATTAGGGAAAATAAATTGACCTAATGGGTTATTACCAATTATTGTTGCGTTATCATCGCACACAACTAATGGATTAGGTTGATTTATATATGCATCAACAGCAACATTTGTAATTACAACATCATCAAAAATACTACAATTTCCTTTTGTAACAGTCCATCTATATGTATTTTGACCTGGCAAAATAGCTGTTACAGAAGAATTTGGAGTAGTTGGAGTATTAAAAGTTCCATTACCTGTAAATGCAGTCCATGTACCAACTGCTGGAGTTGGGTCGTTTGCTGCCAAAGACAAGAAATTTGTACAGATAGTGCGGTCAACACCTGCATTTGCAACAGGGGGAGCATTATATGTAATTGTAACATCATCAGATGTTGGAGGACAAGTTCCTTTTGAAATAGTCCAGACAAATGTATTGGCACCATACTGTAAGTTATTTACAACGCATGTGGCAGCACTAGGGGATACTATTATTGCACCATTAGAAGTCGACATAGTCCAAACACCTGTTTCACCTGGATTTAATACGCCAGCATTTAAAGTATATGTTGGTAAAATACAAACTTCGTCGTCAGGTCCTGCAGCTGCAGGAGTAATTTCATTATAATTAACACTAACAGTATTTGATGCAATACAACCGGCAACATTAATAGTCCATCTGAAAGTATTTGTTACTAATTTACTTAACCCTGTAACATTTGTAATAGAACTATTTGGAGCAGAAAAAGCAACAGAACCTCCACTAACAAGAGTCCATTGACCAGTTCCGGGAGCAGGACTTGAACCAGTAAGAGTTACAAAATCGGAACAAACTTCTGAAGAAGACGCAGTGGCAACCGGAGTAGCTAAATTGTTAATAACTGTAACATTATCAGAACAATTCTTTCCAACAGTACTAGTCCATTGAAATACATTCGAACCAAAAGACAATCCATTAGCAGTTGTAAGTGCAGTATTTGAAGGTGTTAAAGTTGCAGCACCAGTAATAACCTGCCAAAAACCTGTAGTTCCTACACCTGATGCCTGTAATGTAACACCATTTGGACCACAAACAGTAGGAGGTGCAGTTAAAGTAAAATCATTAATTTGAATATTAGTAGCTTGTGATACACTCGAACAAGCACCCTTTGTTATGGTCCAACTTACATTTCCATTTCCTGTAACATTAGACATTGTAGTATTATAATTTGAAGATGCTGCAATAGTTCCCAACAATCCTCCTGAAGTTGACCATACACCTACTGCTCCTACACCAAAATCGGTAGGATCATTACCATTTAAATTTAAAACCTCATTAGTACAATAATATGAATTTGTTAATGGCGATGTTATAGAAGTTGTAACCGTATTATTTGTTAATGTAACATCAGTAAAAACTGGAGGACAAATACCTTTTGTCACGGTAAGTCTAAAGGTATTAAAATCTACATTTAAATTTGATACATTTGTAGTAGCTGCCATAGGAGTTGCACCTGCAGTATTATTGAATAAAGTTGTTGTAATTACACCTAAAGATGAGATATTAGTCCAAACTCCAGTTGCACCTGCTGTAACAGAACCAGTTAAACTTCCGGTATTTGAACCGCAAACCGGATTAGTGCCACTAGCAGTTACAACAATTGTATTATTTCTTATTGTAACAACATCCTGAGCAGAACATGCTCCTCTTGTAACCGTCCATCTAAAATCATTAATATTAGCATCTAGCCCAGTAACTAGTGTTACAGGAGAAGTTGAATTTGCAAAAGTAACTGCATTACCTCCAACTTTTTGCCAAAAACCTGTCTCTCCAGGGTTTAAAGGATTAGGACTAGCATTTAATGTATAACTATCTCCAGAACATGCCTGGTCATCAGAACCTGCAGAAATAACAGGAGTAATATTAGTAATAGTAACTATATCAGAAGAACTGCAAGCTCCGTAAACAACATTCCAAGTAAAAGTTGTTCCACCAATGGGTAAATTTGAAACTGTAGCGGTAGCTGACGAAATATCTGAAAAAGTAATACCTGCAACAGCAGTCCAATATCCATAACCACCTGCAGGTACAGTAGTTGCAGTCATTATAGCACTTGAACATGCGTTTTGATTAGCACCTGCTTCAGCAATAACTAAATCGCTGACAATTGGAACAGTTGCAACACAACTGCCTGGTGCATTTGCAGTCCAAGTAAAAAAGTTTACACCCAATTGCAAATTTGTTGCAGTTGCACCAGGATTTGTATTAAGTCCTGAAATTGTTGCACTACCAGGTGTTGACCAGAATCCAGTTGCTGGAGGAACAGAACTCCCACTAAGTACTGCTGTACCACAAACATGTGCTGGTGATGTGGTATAAGTAGCTGTACATTGAGAATATAAATTTTGATAATTAGTGAAAAGCAAAACAATGCATAATAACATTGCTTTAAAAAACATATTACTGTTCGCTTTCACAGCTTTAGTTCTAAGATTCTGGTTCATATATTTGTTTTTTTTTCCATTAGAGCAGAGTTTATTCTACTAATAACGGAGTTTTATATTAATCAATAAATTATATCTAAGTGTAATGTAAAAAAAATTACATTATTTTTTAAAGTTTTAATATTGAAAGAACTTCTTTTTTAATTTAATCAAAATGAAAATTAAATTTTTAAACAATTAAAATCATCGAAAATTAAGGAGTAACAGATTCTGAACCTATTGTATTTCCGCCTAAATTATTTAAAATTGAATTAATTCCATAAATCTGAGTATTGATTAGTGTTCCAGTATTACCTGTTACTGATGTACCGCTCATATTTAATGTAGATTTAAACAACATTATACCAGCGTGTCCATTAACGTAACTTGAACTATTTCCGGTTATACTTGATACATTTGATAAATTTACAGTCGAATTAAAAATGGCAAATCCTGCACCATAATTACACCCGGAATTGCCTGTTACTGTTACTTTGTCAAACACTGGAGTTGCATTATCAATACAAATACCTGCTCCTCTGTATATTTCTGCTTGATTATTTGTAACTATGGTATTTTTAATTGTTGGCGAACCTCCTCCAATATAAATTCCTCCACCAGAACCTCCAAAATCAACTTGCAATACTGAGGTTTTTTTTGCAATATTATTTTGAATAATACAATTATCAATAGTAGGACTTGCATTTAACATATAAATACCTCCTCCATAATAACCATTGTTACAATAAGCATTTAAACCAGGACTAGCATTAGTTCCCGAACCATTTGTTAAAGTTACATTGCTCAGTTTAGATGTGTTTGCAGCCGGAAAAGTTACAACACTTCCATTAGCACCACCATTAACTATCACATTTGTAACACTATTTCCTATTACTTCGATGTTACGACCCGTTGGGAAAATAAGGTTTTCATTATAAGTACCATTTGCGACAAAAATCTGGTCACCGTTTACAGTTGTAGAATTAATTGCAGCTTGAATAGTTGTAAAATTAGCACCACCTGCTGCATTGACTGTAATTCCGGCATTAACAAAAATTGTAAATGTCTGTGTTGTTGCTTTGTTAGGTACAGGTGTACCTGCATCTGTTGCAGTAACAGTTACGTTATATGTTGTAGCAGTAGGTGTAATAGGAATTGTTCCGACTAAATTTGGAGATGGTGAAAAACTTAACCATCCTGGACCAGATACAGTATAAGTAATTGCTGTTCCATCAGGGTCGGTAGCTGCAACAGTGTAACTATAAGGTAAACCTGGCTGTCCGGTACTTACAGGGGTTGATGTAAATACAGGTGGGTCGTTGAAAGCAGTAATATTGATATTTCTGGTTACTGAATTTGATGCTCCATACCCTGCATCTGTTGTTGTAAATGTAACTGTTCTTGCCGTAGTATTTGGTGTATTTGATGAATTATAATAAGTTATAGAACGTAATGCTATTTGATAATTTGCTGCTGTAGAGTTACCTGATAATGTACAAGTATTTCCGGCACAAACACCTGTAATACCTGCAACAGGAATATAAGCCAAAACATCTTGGGCTGCTTGATAATTAGCTGATATCACAACTGTAGCTCCTGTTAAATCATTACCTACATCAGTTAAAACAATAGTACCTGTTATATTTGTTGCGGGCATTTCTTCAACATAAGCAAGAGCAGCAGCCTCAATTCCAGACAATACAGGTTTACCCATATCAATATTAAACGTGTTTACGTTTTCGGTATAAGCATTCTGTACATTTCCGGATGGGTCCTGACCATTAATTACAGTTGCTTTAAGACCCGATAAATATTCTGATGTTGCATTAATTGTGTAACGTGCAGTAAAAATTGTTCCACCTCCTGTCCAATCACCAGCTACCGGTGCTGTTTGAGTAACACTTGCAGGGTTACCTGAAATTGATACTGTTGGATAAAAACCAGCACCTGTATTCATTGCTTTATCATAAGTAATAGTTAAGGTAAAATTCGTAGTTGGTGGATTTGTTTTTATTACTACTGGTGCTGAAACCGGAGCAGTTGCAGGAACTATTGACAATACAGAAGGATTCTGCATATCAATATTAAAATTTGTTGGAAAGTTATAAGTTGAAGTCATAGCATTACCTGCTGCATCTCGAGCCCCCGAAACAGAAACAGGAATATTTAAAACTTTCTGATTCATATCTGATACAACATAAGTTGCAACATATCGGGTTAATCCTGACCATGCTCCTACAGGTACACCAAGTGTTCCGCCGAAATTAAATCCTGTAATAGTAATTACAGGGTCGGCAGTACCATTATTAATCATATTTTCGATAAAATCAACAGTTACAGTAAAAGTAACATTTCCATCTCTAATTGTATAAGCAGCAGCTACCCCATTGTACATCCAACCAGAGCCTGTTGGAGCTTTTGTATCGACAATAAAATTATTAGCACCTGCAAAAGCAGTTTGTACATTTCCTTTTGGGTCTTGTGCTCCGGTAACATTTACTGTAATACTAGGTATTTCCATATTACTTGTATTATTTAACGTATAAGTTACACGACAAGTCTTATTATCTGCAAGCCATGTATATACTGGAGCTGACAAAGTAATTGTTGGTGTTGCCGTTGTAGGGTTTCCAACGGTATAAGTTACAGCAGGATTTGTTCCTCCCGGGCTCATCACTTTATTATATAATATATCTAAACTAAAAGTTGCAGTTGAACGATTAATTATTGATGTACTTGGTGTAACACTGACAACTGCAGGTAATAAACGGTCAACATAAAACAAATCATTTTGTGGCATAGGAGTCTGTAAATTAATATTACCTGAGGCTGCGTCTCTACCTCCAGCAATATTTACATCAACCATTGAAGCAATGGTTTGATTACCACCAATAGTATAATTCTGAGTATAGGTATCATTAGAAAATGTAGTTGTACTCCAACCACCTCCTCCTGCAGGAGTTAAAGTAGGAGAAGGGTCTTCACCAAATCCCGGAAAAGTAATAGTCGGTGGAGGATTAAGTACATCCATACTTTGATTATATTGAACTCTAATCCAGAAAGGAGAAGCGGTTGAATTAGTTATAGTACCACCAACACCAACTGAAGAAGTTACAGAAGTAACAGTTGCTTGAGTTAATTTTACATCAAAAACTTTGGCAACAGTTGTAAAAGCTGCAGACATAGAATTGCCAACAACATCTTTAACACCTGCGGTTCCTACTGTAACTCTTACATTGAGGTAGTCAGTATTATTATCAATAACATTATAAGTTGCAGTATATGTAGAACCCGACCATGAACCACCTGTTGAAATTAATGCTGCTCCAAGTGGATTTACCGGAGTAAACGATATAGCTGAAGGTGTTAAAGAAACATCCATAGTTTCACTGAAAAGAATTGCAAGACTGAAAGTAGTAGTTCCGTCATTTACAATTGAAACTGATGGAGTAATACTTGTAACTGTAGGTGTTGAAACATCAATTCCCGAAACAGTTAAACCTGCTGCACCAATAGTAGTATTTGCTATTGATAGTGGGAATGAAGCAGCTAATGGAGCTGCAGTTGGTGTATTCCAACCAGCTTTATAATAAGAAGCTCCTAAATTACCGGCACCTGAAACATCTTCACCTGCTGCATAAGTATAATTAGCAACTAAATTACCTGCACCAATTGTTGAAGTAACCTTCCAGTATCTATTTAAATATATTGTTGTATGAAGATTATTTGGGTCTTTAACAGGAAACGTTTGCATAGTAACAGTACCTGTTCCACCTGTGGTTATAGTTACAGGGGCATATTTTAAAGTATTATCACCAATAGGGAAAACGAATGCTGCTGCAGGATTTACTTTAGAAACTACTCCGGTAGAATTTGTAATAATCATTTTTGTATTTCCGAATGGAGCACCTGAAATAGTTGTACCTGCTGCTAATGAAAGATTGTTTGTTCCTAAAGTTAATCTACCATTTGTTAATGTTAATGAAGTTGTTAAGGCAAGTGGAGCTTGCAATGAGGTTCCATTTGCATTATTTAAAGTTAAATTATCTAAAGCTGTAACACTTGTAGGAATTACAATACCTGCGACGGTACCGTTTATTACTAAAGAAGAAGTTGCTCCGGCATTTAGGTTAGCACTTGATCCGGCAATAGGATTATTAATTGTTAAAGTATTTGCTCCAATTATAAAAGTCCCGGTTGTTGATGAAATAGTTAATGTACCGTTTACAATTATATTTCCGGCTGCACTACCATTTTGAGTTGCTTTATTAATTATTAAATTATGATAAGTAGTATTTAAAACTGATTGAGCAGCAGTAGTACTATTATAAGTTACTGTATTTGAATTAACTGCAAAATTACAGTTTGCAGCAGGTAGGGACATTGTTCCTCCAAGAACTAAGCCTGAGTTGTTAGCCTGTACTAAAGAACCTGCACCTGTTAAAGCTGTGGCAACGGTTAATGTAGTACAATTGTTTGTATAAGAACCGGAAATTGTTGCACTAGGTATAGCTAAAGTTCCTAAAGTACCCCCTATGAATTTATTAGTTCCTGAAAAAGTCTGAACACCTGAACCGGCATTAAATGTTCCTCCCGAATTAACAAATAAACTTCCACCAAAAGTAATTGGTGAATTCTGAGTATTGTTAGTCCAGGTTCCTCCAACGGTTACATCACCTGTAAAAGTTTTTGTACCTGTAGCAGAACTAAAAGTTAAAGTATTTGAAATATCAGAAGTTAATGATACTGTAACATTTCCTTGTCCAATTGCACCAGTACCTGTCATAGTTAAACTACTTATTGCAAAAGCAGATGTAACTGCAGAAGTTTGTAATGTACCTCCGTTAAAAGTTAAAATGTTAAAAGTATTTGTTCCTGTTGCACTATTATCACTTAAATTACCTGTTAAAATTGTTGTTCCATTTACGGTCAAATCATTTGTTGCTAACTCCAGTGTACCTGCACTTATTGTAAGATTAGAATTAACAGTTGTACTTGTTCCTAAGGTTTTAGTATTTGTTCCTGTAAAAATTAAATTACCATAACCTGAAGGAATAGTTGATAATGTATATGGACCGTTTGCAGTATATGTTACAGTACTTGTATTGTTTAAACTTACAGAATGATTTGAAGGAAACCAGGGGGCTGCATTTCTGGAAGTAGTATAAAATGTACCTGCAGCTAATGTAAAAGTTTTTCCTGCAGAGCCTGTCATTGCAAAACCGCCATCACTTAAAGTTCCTGTGGTTACATCTACATTTCCATTTACGGTTATAACTCCTGCTAAAGTTTTGGTAAACGCCCCACCAGATGTTATAAGATTATAATAAGTAGCTGATTTTATAGGTTGATTAGCTCCAGCAGCATAATTCCAAGTTGAATTTGCATTATTTGTTAATGTTGGTGCAGGGGCGGTTGTTCCTAAATATGAAACATAAGAATTTGGGTCGTTAATCCATGTTCCAGCCCCTGTTAAATTACTATTCATTGTAACAATACCGGTATTCTGGTTTGTAACCGTATTTCCTCCTATAGCTACTACTCCTCCAAATGTAATTGCCGAACTGCCGGTTATTGTTTGATTAGTACTAAAAGTATATGTACCGGTGCCTGTATTAGTCATAGTTCCTGTATTTGCAAGTCCTCCACTAAAAGTAATATCCTCGTTTGCAGTATGTGTCCAAATACCTGCATTTGAAACAAGACCCGTGAAAGTTTTTGTACCGTTTGTATTTGAAAAAGTTAAAGTATTTCCACTACTAACAGTTGTGGTTCCTGCAATATTAAAATTTCCACGTCCAATTGTTCCATTACCCGTACTACAAGTTACATTTCCTCCAACATTAATAGTACCTGTAGCAGAACCTTTAATTGTACCGCCTGTGAAATTTAAACTTTGCAAATTTAAAATTGCACCGCCATTATTCATATTTACGGTTCCTCCAACAGTAGTTGCTCCCGTAACTCCCAAAGTAAAATTACCAAACGTTAAAGTTCCGGTAACTGTTAAATCGGTAACAGCAGTTGTAACGTCTACGGTTACGGTATTTCCTACAGAAACAACCACATTATCTGTTGCTGTAGGAACTCTACGTATCCTCATAGCGTTTAACGCCACATTTCCTGTAGCAGCAACTGTGAGCGTAACGTCAACACCCGGATTAACAGATAATACTGTTCCAACTTGTGCTGTTGTTCCATTCCAAATCTGGTCACCAGGTAAAATACCTAAGGTGGTGGAAGTGAATGTAACTGTAACTCCAGTGGCTATAGCACTATTATTTAATGTTGCTGTTTGCCACGTTGATATGACATTCCAGTTTGCATTTGCTCTGCTCGACAAGGTTAATTGAGCAAAAGCAGAATGTATTGAAAACAAAAATGTAAGAATGAAAAACACAAATAACCGTATCTTAACGGTACTTCTTGTTTCAATTACATTCTTTTTCCCTGTTGGAGGAGTTTGATTTTCCATTTTATTTTGTATTGAAATAAATATCCAAGTATATATAAACAATTATAATACAAAAATTTACAGCATTTTCTTTGTAAAATTTGTATTAAAATATCTTAAAAAATTCTATTTAATCTCTATATTAAAACTGATTATGACCGCTTTTTATTTTAAATTAACCACAATAATAATCTTTTTTTTCAAGACAAAAAAATATTTAAAAAGGTTGCACAAATTAAAAATAAGTGTTAATGTTTTTCAATTTAGTTGTAAAAATACTTAATTTATATTTATTCTAAATAATTATTTTTTAAGTGTTGCAAATAAATTGTTAATTTAATGCAACTTAAATTATCTTCAAAAAAAAATATTTTTATTAAAATAACTGATTTTTTGTTTAAAAAAAATAAAAACAATATTGATATCATACCTAAAAAATAAAAAAAGTACAAGATAATTTAAACTATTTTTAAATTAGTTTCTCAGATTTACTCTTATACTAAATTGTGAATATAATTTGGATTTTATTTTTTAACACGAAGTAACTAAGACACTAAATTAAAATACTTTGTGTCTCCGTGTCTTTGTGTTCAATTCTAAATTATTTAGACATATTAGTATATACGAAAAAAAAATTAGAATGTTTTAATTAATTTTATCCTTAAAACAAAAAAATGCAATTATCAGGCTATTAATTTTATTGTTACGGATAATAAATATTAAGAATGATTTTCACTAATTTTCCTACCGAAAAAAGATTATATTCTCCGAACTTGAAATAATTTAATTCATAATTTATAAATTTTTCCTCAGGAATAAATTTTAACCACTTAGAAACCAATCCCGAGTGCTTAGAATCCATCCCCGACCCCTTAGAATCCTTTCCGGAGGTAAAAAAAATGCTCCCCGAAG
>Ga0316608_1000673_pt1 | contig 15070 bp, 9 predicted proteins | sample MIS2016152B_MG_FD_207673 | JGI IMG/M metagenome (GOLD analysis project Ga0316608, IMG submission 207673) | Microbial mat bacterial communities from Middle Island sinkhole, Lake Huron, Michigan, United States - MIS.2016.152B | ecosystem: Environmental > Aquatic > Freshwater > Lake > Sediment...
TATTTAGCAACAGGTGCAACATTTTTAGCACTTATAATTGGACTTCCTGTTGCACTTTACATGAATATTTTTCTGATAAAAAGAAAAAAATTAGTTGATTCTATCAGATTTCTTTTAGATGTTCTTTGGGGAATTCCTTCAATTGTTTACGAAGCTTTCGGTTTTACAATCATGATTTATTTCGGTCTGAAAACATCTTTATTAGCAGGAATTTTAGTTGTAACTTTATTTATAATTCCGATAATGGTCAGAGCTATGGACGAATCGTTAAAATCCATTCCACGTGGTCTGTTTGAAGCTGCAAGTTCGCTTGGTGCAACAAAATCGGAAATCGCCTTCAGAGTTTTTTTGCGACAAACATTTCCGGCTTTAGTTACAGCTATTTTGTTATCGTTCGGAAGAGCAATTGGAGATGCTGCTGCAGTGATGTTTACAGCTGGATTTACTGACAGTATTCCAACTTCTTTGCATCAACAAACGGCAACTTTGCCTTTGTCAATATTTTTTCAACTTTCATCTCCAATTCAGGAGGTTAAGGACAGAGCATACGCTGCTGCAGTTGTATTAACGGTAATAATTTTATTGATAAGTATTTTTTCTCGACTTTTCACAAAAAAGTTTAGAAAAAATATGATTAAATTTTAAAAGAATTATTAATTAATTAAAAATTATCAGAATCTAAAAGCTGAAACTAAGATATGGAAACTCAAAATATAATAAATATCGAAAATTTTAATTTAAGCATCGGAAAACATCACATTCTGAAAAACATAAATACACAAATTCCAAAAAATAAAATCACAATTATTCTTGGACCTTCAGGATGCGGAAAAACAACTTTGCTAAAATCATTAAATCGTTTAACAGACTTAAATCCAGATGTAAAAACTTCCGGTAAAATTTTCATTGACAACTGTGATATTTTAAATTCAAATATTGATGTTACTGAAATAAGAAAAAAGATGGGATTATTAGCACAACATCCTTATCCCTTGCCAACAAGTATTTTCAACAATGTAACTTTCGGTCTTAGAATTAGCGGAAGAATGAAAAAGAAATATCTTTTGCCAAGAGTTGAACGATATTTGAAACTTGCAAATCTATGGGAAGAAGTAAAAGACCGTTTACACGAACCGGCTTCGCGACTTTCAATTGGACAACAACAGCGACTTTGTCTGGCAAGAGGATTGGCAGTTGACCCTGAGATAATTCTAGCTGATGAACCAACTTCTGCACTTGACCCGTTGTCAAGTCAAGCAATTGAAGAAAGATTTATTGATTTGAAAAAAACTTACACTATAGTGCTGGTAACTCACATTTTACGACAAGCAAGAAGAATTGCCGATAATGTTATTTTTATGTATTTGGGCGAAATTATTGAACAAGGTACTCCCGATGAATTTTTCAATAATCCTAAACAAGAAATAACAAAGCAATACCTAAAAGGAATTTTTTACTAATGTCATCTCAATCATTATTTGACCTATAAATTTCAGTAGAAAGCACCTTGTGCATTAGTCACAAAATTAAGTTATTACCTTTATCGGGTGTTTTCACCCGACAATTTTCGCTTGATATTACACATGATTAATACAATTTTTACAAATAATTATTAATTTGAATAACTAAATAATAATTAAAGTTGTATTGATATTTTTAAATGCCATTCATTGTATTTATTCAAGTACCGGTTTGCGTATTTATAAATATTTATTAAATTCACGTTTTATTGTTTAACTTATATTGAAAAAAAATGAAGAAAATATTTATATCAATTATCGCAATTTTAGCATTTGTAAATGTAAATGCTCAATTTAAAGTTTCAGCGGAGTTTCGTCCTCGTTTTGAATTTCGTAGTGGTTATAAAGATGTTATGCTAGATTCTCTTTATCCTGCATATTTTGTAAGTCAACGTTCGAGAATTAATTTCGATATAGTAAAAGAGCAATATGAAGCCAGACTTTCAGTACAGGATGTAAGAGTTTGGGGTGATGAAGCTGCAGGCACATCAATCGGAAGTATAGGTATATACGAGGCATGGTTTAAACTTTATTTTCTGCAAAATTTTTCGCTAAAAGCGGGTCGTCAAACACTTATCTATGATGACGAAAATCTGTTGAGTAATAGTAATTGGGGACAAAAAGCATTAAAACATGATGCACTTTTACTTGGTTATAAGAAAGATAATTTTCTTGGTGATTTTGCTTTTTCGTTAAATAATACCAGTGAGAAAAGTGTTGGTTCCGAATATCCAACAACATATCCTAAAATGATGAGTTTTTTATATCTTAAAAAAACAGTCAACGACAACTTTTATATTTCAGCTATAGCACTGGCAAATGCTTATCAAAAAGACAAATCCCCAAACACAATTTATGTAACAGGTACTTATGGAGCATATTCGGTTTACGACTCCAAAAAGCTACTTTTGAAATTTTACGGCTATTACCAAAATGGCAGCAATGTTAAAGGAAAAAAAGTCAGTGCATTTTTGCTTACAGGTGAAGCAGGTATTAAAACTCCGAAATTGGAATTCTCAGTTGGTGCAGAATATGTTTCGGGAAATAATGTTTTTAACACAAATGCTGATTATCAGGCTGTAGAACACAATTTTGAACTTGTTTATAATTCAAAACATAAGTTTAATGGCTATATCGACTATTTTACAAATATCCCAAAAGCTACATCTTTTGCTGGTTTAATTGATATTTATCCGCGAATTGTTTTAAATATTAACGATAAAGCTAAATTCAGCACGGATTATCATTATTTTATGCAAGCAAATCCAATAGCTGATGCCTTAGACCCAACTAAAGAAGCTAATAAATTTTTAGCACATGAAGTTGACTTTGTTTTCGATTACAAATTCAATAAATCCACAGCATTACAAATAGGGTATTTGTTTATACTCCCATCTGAAACTATGCTTTCAATTAAAAAAATTGATACTGGAATGGAAAAATTTTCACAATTTGCTTATGTAATGTTAACTTTCAAACCTGAATTTTTTAATTCGGAAAATAAATAATAACTAAATTTAAAAGCAGTTATCAGTAAAATTGTTAACTGCTTTTTTTTATTGATAAATATTCATTTCTTTCGTAAAATTTTTTATTCTGCTCTTTTATTTCTCATATATAATAGTTTTATTTTTTTTTATGACTTTAATTAGTTTTTACTTCCCTTTTTTTATGTAATTTTGAGCTGTGTTAAAAAAAATAATATATTTTACAAACTTCTATATTATAACACAAAACAAAAAATATATTTTTAAATAATAAAAATCATGAATCTCCCTTCATTAGCAGGTGTTGTTTACACAGTTAGAGATAAATGCAGAGTCTGTTACACTTGTGTTAGAGAGTGTCCGGCAAAAGCAATAAAAATAATTAATGGTCAGGCTGAAGTAATACACGAAAGATGTATTGCTTGTGGAAATTGTGTAAGTGTTTGTAGTCAAGGGGCAAAAGCTTATAAACAATCTGTTGAAGCAATTTTACATTTACTTGAAGATAAAAATATAAAAACAGCAGCATGTATCGCACCAAGTTTTCCTGCAGAATTTGTTGAAACTGATGATTACAAAGTAGTTGTTGGAATGATTAGAAAACTTGACTTCGATTACGTTACCGAGGTAAGTTTTGGTGCAGATATGGTAGGTATTGAATATGAAAAACTTCTGAATAATTTCAACGGAAAAACGTTAATTTCATCAGACTGTCCGGCAATAGTTCATTACATAAGACATTATCACCCTAATTTAGTCGAAAATCTTGCACCCGTTGCTTCTCCAATGATTGCAGCTTCAAGGGTTTTAAAACAAAAATATGGTGAGGATTTAAAAATTGTGTTCATAGGACCGTGTATAGCAAAAAAAACTGAATCAGACGAACTTGATTATGTTATAACATTTTCTGAATTAAGAGATTTATTTGAAGAAAAAAATATTACTTTCGAGAATTCTATTCCTTCAGATTTTGACGAGCCACATTCAGGTAGAGGAGCTATTTTGCCAATAACAAGAGGTTTATTACAATCAATGGGAAAATACGAAAGTATTGATGAAAAAGACATTGTTGCTGCAAGCGGGCATACAGTTTTTCCTGATGCAATAAGAGAGTTTGAAGATGGTTCTTTGAAAACAAATTACCTCGAATTACTTTGTTGCAAGGGCTGTGTTATGGGACCCGGAATGTCGCAAACAGGCCAGAGATTCAGTAAAAGAACCAGAGTTAAAAAATATGTAAACGACAAACTTGCAAATTTTGATTACGAAAAATGGCTGAAAGATATTGAAGAATTTAAACATCTTGATTTTTCGAGAAATATTGATACTGCTGACCGACGTCTAAAAAAACCTTCAAAAGAACAAATTGATGAGGTCTTATTCAAACTTGGCAAAACAACACAGGAATCTCACTTAAATTGTGGAGCTTGCGGATACAGAACCTGCGAAGAACACGCAATTGCAATTGTTGAAGGACTTGCCGAAGCTGAAATGTGTTTACCATATACTATTGAAAAATTGCATAAATCAGTTGAAGAGTTAAATGTATCTCATGACAAACTTGCAAAAGCAAAACAGGCGCTTAAACAATCTGAAAAACTGGCAAGTATGGGACAACTTTCTGCCGGAATTGCCCACGAACTTAATAATCCGCTAGGTGTTATTACAATGTACAGCAATATTGTAAGAGAAGAACTTGATGTAAATTCTCCTCACATACAAGATTTGGAACTTATTGTAGAACAAGCCGAAAGGTGTAAAAATATTGTCAGCGGACTTTTAAATTTTGCACGAAAAAATCAAGTGAAACTACAGAAATGTAACTTTGAAGACTTTGTGAAACACAGCTTTGATAACATTATTATTCAACCAAATATTACAACAGAATTCATATCAGAAATTACTACAAAATATGCAAATTTAGATTCAGACCAAATGATGCAGGTGCTTACTAATCTCGAAAAAAATGCAATGGAAGCAATGCCCGATGGTGGAAAATTAACAGTAAAAATATCTGAAAACAGCGATGATTTTATTATTGATGTAATTGATACAGGGACAGGGATTTCACCAGAAAATATGGATAAAATTTTCACGCCTTTTTTTACAACTAAGGAAGTTGGAAAAGGTACAGGACTTGGACTTCCATTAATTTATGGAATAATAAAAATGCACAAAGGAAAAATTGATGTAGAATCAAATGATAATCCGCTTAAAAAAAATACTGGAACAACTTTTAAAATTTCTATTCCAAAAAATCTCAGCTAATTTTTTTCAATACAAAGAAAAATGTAAATTTGCAAAGAAATTAATTTAAGTCAATTTTAAATTATAATTAAATATAACAATTTTATAAAATTAAAAAAATGAACACAAAAAAAAATATTCTTATTGTTGATGACGATATCGACCAATTAGAATTAATGAAAATTTATGTAACAAATTTTGGTCATAATGCAATTGTTTTTGGAAGTCAAAAAGAAGGTGAAAAATATCTTGAAACAAACAAACCAGACCTTGCAATTTTTGACTTGATGATGGAAAAAGATGACAGTGGATTTATTTTATCCTACAAATTAAAACAAAAGTACCCAGAAGTACCTGTTATTATTGCAACTGCTGTAACTGCTGAAACAGGTATGATTTTTGGCGTTGACCAGAAAACTGAAAAATCGTGGATTAGAGCTGATTTATATTTAGAAAAAAATGTTAGACAAGACCAGCTCGAAAGAGAAATAAACAAACTTTTGAAAATTTGATTTTTATTGAAACTTATAGCAAGTAAGAATTTTACACGATTAAAAAAATAAAATTATGGCAACATTAAAAACATTAATAGTTGATGACGAACCCGGAATTCGTTCGGGAATTAGCAGAATTTTGAGAAATCATTCCGTAAGTTTTCCTTTTATTGAAGACGATTTTAATTTCGAACTTCTAGAAGCTGAAACAGCTGAAAGAGCTTTAGAAATATTAAATGAAACTAATATTGATATTATATTGCTCGACAATAAATTACCCGGAATGGAAGGTATTGAATTTCTGAAAATAATCAGCGAACAGAAAATTGATGTTGCCGTAATGATGATTACTTCGCATGCTTCACTTGACTTAGCAATAAAAGCAACCCGTAGCGGAGCTTATAATTTTGTACCTAAGCCATTTACACCTGTAGAGTTACGTGCTGCTATGGAAAGTATCACTAAGCATTTGTATCTGAAACGAATGACAAAGCAACTTAACGAACAAGGCAAACAAATTCGTTTTCAGTTTCTTTCGGTACTTTCGCACGAATTAAAATCGCCAATAAATGCAATCGAAGGTTATTTAAGGATAATGAAAGAAAAGCAGGTTGGCGAAAATATCGACAATTATAAAAGTATGATTGATAGGTCTATGGAACGTATTAAAGGAATGCGAAGTTTGATTATGGACATGCTCGACCTTACAAAAATTGAATCAGGCAAAAAAACACAGAATTTGCAAAAAATTGATTTAGTTGAAATTGCACAAATGACAATTGACACTATGTCGCCACTTGCAATACAAAAAAATGTAAAAGTTAATCCCGATTTTCCAGATAAATTACCTTATTATGCTGATGCCAGTGAAATGGAAATTGTCTTTAATAACTTAATCTCTAACGCAGTAAAGTATAATAAAGATGATGGAAAGGTCGATTTTATTATTCGCCAGAAAAATGATATGATAGAAATAATTGTTGAAGATACTGGAATTGGAATAAGTGAGGAAGACCAACAAAAACTATTTCAGGAATTTATGAGAATTAAAAATCAGAAAACTCAACAAATATCAGGAAGTGGATTAGGGTTATCAATTCTTAAAAAAATTGTTGAAATGTATAAAGGTACAATACAAGTTAAAAGTAAAGAAGATGTAGGTACTAGATTTGATATTACCTTACCTTTAGTTTACTAATAAATGTAAGATTTTAAACTGTTTATGCTAATAATTTAACAAGAAATTCAACAGATTTCGATTTTAATATTAGTAGCTTTAGAATATTTTTTTAGGCGTTCAACTGCAAATTGCAAATCATTTTCAAAATTGTTATGAAAGCCAAAATTCATGTAAATAAGTAATACTTTTGTGGTGCTTAAAGAAATCATTGTACGTACAGAATCGCTTGTTGGACTGCCAAATGCACCAATTGAATCAGTAAAAATAGGTAATTCAGAAAGATTCATAAAACTTCTGCCGATAGCTTCATAAATATCAGTTTCATTTCCAATTCTGAGCGAAATATCGCCTTCGATTTTGTCAAAATCGTAGCCTCCAATAGAATATCCACTTTTAATGGAGCTTAAATTTATTATATCAACCACAGTATTAACTTGATGAATACCTTTACGATGAATAATTTTCCGATAAAGTGCTTCTGCCGAAAGTCTGTATCTTGAAGGTTCTTTTCCTAAAATTTTATATGCTCTACGCGATGATTCAATTTGTGGAATATCTTTGATTAAAGCAATATCAATTTTTGAAATATGCTCAATTTCTGTTTCAATTTCTGTCCAAAGATGAGGATTAAACTCAGTATTTATAATGTCACAAATTATGCAGCCAAACTTTAAATCAGGAAGTAAATTTTCTATATTTTCTGCTCTTATAATCATTATTTTACTAACTTATTTCAATTACAAAACTTTGTTATATTTTTTTAAATTTCAGATAATCATTAAAATTAAACTCTCAATATAAATTGCAACTATTTTTAAAAATTTCATTTACAAATACTCAAATTTTCCGAAGTATTGAACTACAAAAGTTTTAAAAAATCAAATTAATTAAAAATAAAAGACTTATAATATTTGCATGATTTTTGATGTAAATATAAATTATGTAAGTTACAAATTAGTAAAAAAAACTAAAAATATACAACTTTATCAAAAAAAATTGTAAACAACGTAAAAAAAATATTTTCCCTCATTTTTCGTTTAAAATTAAAGCTACACTAAAATATTTTATGACAAAATTTTTACTCATATTATTATTAATTATTACTTCATATTCTTTCGTTTTATCTCAAAATGAAAATATCGAAATATTGAATAATTCGTTGGCTTATAGCGAAGATTTTGGAATCGCCATTGAAATGTATAAAAAGCTGATAATGTTTGATGTAGAAAGTCCTGTTTTTTATTACAAACTTGGATTTTGCTATTTAAATACTGCCGGAAAAGAAGATAGTGCTTTGATATTTTTAAAAAAAGCTTCTGATATTTATGCTGTTAATCCTAAAGAAGAAATCAGTTCTTTTGAAATTAATTTTTATCTTGCTAAATCATATCGACTTAACCATAATAACGATAGTGCAATTATTGTACTTGAAAATCTTAAAAAAGAAATAGTTGATGAAAAATATACAATTTTAATTAAAAATGAAATAAGTTTTGCCGAACAAGGACTTGACAGCTATGGAAATGGCATTAAAATAAATATTAAAAATCTTGGAAACAGTATAAATTCTTCATATTCAGAACATAGTCCTGTAATTTCAGAAGATAAAACTGTTTTGATGTACACTTCAAGAAAAAAAAGTGGGGTTGATGATGTTTTACTAGAAGATGGACAATATGACGAAGATATTTATATTTCAAAGAAAATTGATGGACTTTGGACTGAACCTGAATTAATTAGCAATAATATTAATTCCAATGAAAATGAGGCTACTTTAGGTTTATCTCCTGATGGTAAAACTTTGTTCATTTATAAATCTGAAAAAAATGGCTCAATTTATTATTCAAAAGCAAAAAATGATGAATGGACTAGCCCAATTAAACTTGAGGGTTATATAAATACCAGAAATAGAGAAACTCACGCTTCAATTGTTAGAGATGAAAAACTTTTATTTTTTACCAGTGACCGTGCTGGTGGATATGGTGGTTTGGATATTTATATTTCAGAAATTCAACAAGATGGAACATGGGGAAAACCAATTAATTTAGGTTCGGCTGTAAATACTGAATTTGATGAAGATGGTCCAAATATTAATCCTGACGGTAATGTATTGTATTTCTCTTCAAAGGGTCATCAGGGGTACGGTGGTTTTGATATTTACAAAAGTACAAAAAATGAGTTTGGAACATGGACTCTAGCCGAAAATCTTGGGTATCCGATTAATTCAATTGAAGATGATGCTTTTTATTGTCAGATTACTGATAAAAGTGCTTTTTTTACTTCTCGCAAAGAAGATGGTTATGGTCAGATGGACATTTATTTGCTAACTTTAGATTCTGCTAAAGAAGACAGTTTGACTGTTATGACTGCTGATATCAAAGGTTGCGAAAATAAAGTTATTTTAACTTCTGTAAATATTAAAGATAACACAACCGGTAAAAAATATTCGGCAAAACCAAATCAGGCTGGAAAATTTGTTTTTGTAACCTACAAAGGAAATAATTATAATCTAACAGTAACTTACGAAAACAATGATATTTTTTATGATAATTTTGATATTCCTATTGATTCAGAATTTATTACAAACTACAAAACTATTGATTTGACCGAATTATTATCATGTGATAATTAAGTATCACTTTTTCAGCATTTAAATATCGCTAAACGAACATTTCTAAATTAAAAATATAATCAATTATAAAAAAGTAATTTTAAATTGCTAAATTTGTGCTCGTAAATTTAAGGAATGTAATCCTATGAATTTTAAAAGCATAATATATGTAAATTCTGCAAACACATTGTTTCAGAGTTTAATAAATTTTACAAATCTGTGTTTAAATTTTAGAATAAATAGTTTTTTTAAGTAATCAGACAAAAAATGGATACGTATTTTGCAGGAGATAAACTATATGGCGATGATTTTGACGCTAATCAAATACAAAAATGGTTTGACGAAGAAAAAGAAGCTTATGCTGATTTAGGAAGCAGCGAGAAATCAAAATATTCGTATTCTTACCATAATTTGAATAAAATTCACGGTTTTAATTATTTGAAAAATATCAAAACATTTGGTAATGTTCTTGGAATTGGTGCAGCTTGGGGTGAAGAATTTATTCCAATAATTGACAAAATCCAAAACTTGTATATTCTCGAACCATCTGATAATATGATTTCTGATAAAATAGGAAACATAATCCCAAAATATTATAAACCAAATATATCGGGAAAAATTGATTTTGAAGACAATAAATTTGATTTAATTACTTGTTTTGGAACATTACATCACATTCCAAATGTAACTTATGTAATATCTGAAATATACCGAATTCTTAAACCAGATGGATTTTTACTTATCCGCGAACCAATTGTTTCTATGGGCGATTGGAATTATAAAAGAGATGGACTTACAAAAAACGAACGTGGAATTCCTGTAAATATTTTTAGAAATACTTTTCAAAAACTTGGATTTAAAGTAGTTAAGGAAAGTTTTTGTTTGTCGGCAACTGCTTTTTTACAACGCAAATTATCAAAAATTCTAAAAAAATCGTTAATTGCACGAAAAAGTTATATCAGATTTGATAAGCTGATTTCCATTTTATTAACTTGGAATGTTAAATATCATCATGTAAAATTCTTCAATAGAATTTCGCCACAAAATATTTTTTATGTACTTAAAAAGTAATTAGTTCTAAGAATCAAAATTTTGTAAACATTTTTCATTCTCTAAGACGTTGTTTAAAATTTATATATGTAATTATATATTAATAATTTACCTCGTAATGTCATTTCTGGAAATCTCTTTGATGAATGCAATTAAGTTATAAAAAGTAAACTTTTCTCACGTAACGAAGTGAGTAATCTGAAATAAATTAGCAATGTACAACAAGTTAACATTTTATAATTTCAGAAGTTGCATCAAATAGATTTTTTACTTCGTAAAGAAAAAGTTCATGGAAATGACAATATGGTATTTTTTTATAAAAATATTTTTTGACAAAATTTTAAACAGTCTAAAGATGTGTAAACACCTAGTATTTCAACTTTTTTTATTTCATTTTTTGCACTTTTTTTTATTTTAAAAAATTCATTATTTAAAATTTCTTTATAACTTTGGATAAAAAAAGAACAAAGCAAAATAAATATCCTGAATGAAAATATTTAAATTTTTAATTTTTAATTTTCTGATAATTTTTTTTATCAATAATTTTGCTTTCTCACAAGAGCTTGGCTCCACCTTATTAACAAATTACACCACCAATGAATATAATGCACACATACAAAACTGGTCAGTTGTTAAAGATAACAGAGGTGTTATGTATTTTGCAAATTACACATGCATTCTAGAATATGACGGAACAAACTGGAGAAAAATTTATACCGAAAACAATACTGCAGTAAGAGCTTTGTCTATCGACGATTATGGAACTATTTATGTTGGTTGCGAAGGTTCATTTGGTTATCTTGCACCAAATTCGGTTGGAAAAATGCAATATAATTCAATAAGTTCCAAATATGATACCACAATAATAAAATCTCCGCCAATAATTTGGCGGACAAGAGTTGTTAACAACGAAGTTTATTTCAATGCACTAAACGTTTTATACCGATATTCACCTTATAAAACAGACGCAAAATCCGACATAGAAAAAATAAAAGTTTGGTATCCAAAAGTTGGTTTTTATATTGGTTTCTCTATATTTAACAAATTTTACATTGTTGAGAAAAGCTCTGGTTTGCTCGAAATGAAAAACGATTCGCTGGTTCTTGCCAAAAACGGAGAGCAATTTATTAAAAAAGCAATTTTTTCGATGGAACCTGCATCACTCGAAAATAATTCTAACGAAATGATTATCACTTTAAAAGGGAAATTACTAAAATACTTTCCTGATAAAGATACTACAAACCAAGTTTCGGCAATTTCCGAATTTAATACCCAAATTGATAGCGTTTTTGAAATTAAAGATAATTACTGCTGTGTAACCCTTCCGGGGAAAAAATATGCTGTTGGTACAATTTCAAACGGAGTAATTATAATCGACAGCTTAGGAAACATCTGCGATTATATTTCAAAACAGAACGGATTAACAGACAACACAATCTGGAATTTAAATTATTACGATAGATGTTTATGGATTACTATGAACAACGGAATTTCAAAATCAGAAGTTATCTCACCTTTCAGAATATGGAACGAAAATAACGCTTTGGAAGGAGCTATAACTTCGTTACTTAAATTCAATAATAACATTTATGTTACAACCAATTCAATGGGAGTTTCATATTTAAAAGTTTCAAAATTCAATGGAATTATTCCTGCTTTCGAAAAAATTAAAACAATTAGCGAAGCTTGGGAATTATTTAATTATAAAAACATTAAGACAAAAACAAATGTTTTACTTATTGGATTATACAGTAATTTGCTCGAACTCGACAAAGAAAATACAATGAAAAGTATTATAAATAAATCAATTTACGATTTCGAACAATCAAAAATTAACAACGATTATATTTATGCAGGTGGCGAAAATTTATATGTTTTAAAAAGAAATCATCAGAACAAATCATGGGAAACCAATAAAATATACACTTTTACAAGTAATATTACAAGTATTGCAGAAGATTCATTAGATTTATGGGTAACAACTAAATTAAATGGTATTTACCGAATTAGAGTTAAATCTTTAGATGACTATTTTTTAACAACCGATGAAAAACCTGAATTTGAGATTCAAAATTTTGATACTTCGACTGTTGGGTTAAAAGATAATCTAAGTATTAAAGCATATAATTATAACAATCAATTAATATTTTCGTCTGTAAAAGGTCTTTTTATTTTTAACGAAAACGATAATTCCTTTTATAAAACAGAACAATATGGTAAAAATTATTCAGCAGATTCAGACGGAACACAGTATCTTTTCCAAAATAATGATGGCGATTTTTTACTTGGTATTACTGGAATTTTGTATAAACAAAAAAATGATGAGTATATTTTAGATTCAATGTATTACAAACGACAACCATTAAAAGGTCTAAGTGCATTCTACCCAGATTCTAACAAAATTTGGTATGCAGGTGGTTCTGATGGTATTTTACAATATAACCCAAAATTTGATTACGATTATGAAGCAGATTTTAAAACACTTATAAGAAAAGTTATTATTAATACAGACTCATTGGTTTTTTACGGTACAAATTTTATTTTTAACAAAATATCAGGAGTTTATATAGCTTCATTGGAACAATCAGATGAATTAAAGCCTAAGATTGCTTTTAATTACAACACTTTATATTTTGAATTTGCTGCTCCATTTTTTATCGAAGAATCCAAAACAAAATATTCGTACCAACTTGAAAATTTTGATGATAAATGGTCGGAATGGAGTTCAAAAACCGAAAAAGAATACACAAATCTCCACGAAGGAAAATATAAATTTAAAGTAAAAGCAAAAAATATTTTCGGTAAAGAAAGTACAATAGCAATTTACGAATTTACCATTTTACCACCTTGGTACAGAACTTTACTAGCATATTTTATTTATCTGATAATATTGGTTTTACTGATTTATGTATTTATAAAAATTTATACACGCAGATTAAAATTGCAAAATATTAAATTAGAAAATACAGTATATGAAAGAACTCTTGAAATTCAACTGAAAAACACTGAATTGGAACAACAAAAAGAAGAAATTCAAGCTCAAACAGATAATCTGATTGAAATAAACAATCAGCTATTTCAGCAAAAAGAAGAAATACAAACGCAAGCAGACCAATTAGATAAATATAACAAAGAACTCGAAAAATTGTCAATTGTTGCAAGTCAAACCCATAATGCGATAATGATTCTTGACAAAAATGGTAATTTTGAATGGATTAATTATGGATATACTAGAATGTTTGGCTATACTTTTGATGAATTAATAAACAGATTTGGAAATAATATACTTGGTGAAAAAACAGAAAAATGGGTTTCTGATTTAATAAATAACTGCATTGAAAACAAAAAAACTGTAGAGTATGAAACAAGAATATTAACAAAATCAAATGAATATATATGGATTCATGCAACTCTTACACCTATTTTAGATGGTTACGGAGAAATTTCCAAATTAGTTATTATCGATTCAGATATCCGTAAATTAAAACAGGCAGAAACTGAAATCCAAAAACAAAGAGACATTCTTCACTTTCAAAACGAACAGATTACGTCAAGTATTAGATATGGTGAAACTATACAGAAAGCAATATTGCCGTTAGATTCGCAAATTGCCGAAAATTTTGAACATTTTGTTTTATACAAACCAAAAGATATAGTGTCGGGTGATTTTTATTTGTTTATCTCAAACATAGTTGATGGTATTGAATATTTTTTTGTAGCAACTGTTGATTGTACAGGACATGGAGTTCCGGGAGCTTTTATGTCGATGATTGCAAGTAGAATAATAAATGAAATTATAAAAGAAAAAAATATAATCTCACCAAAACAAATTCTTTCTGTATTAAATGAAAGTATTATTAAAGCTCTTAAACAAGAACATACATTTAGTAACGATGGTATGGATTTATGCCTTTGCAGAATTCAAAAAACAGAAAATAATACCGCTGAAATTATTTTTACAGGTGCAAAAAGACCGTTACATTATTATAAAACAAGCGAAAAAGAAATTCAAACTCTTAAAGCCGACAGATTATCAATTGGTGGACGAAAAAACATGATGGAATTTGTACAATTTACAAATCAGGAATTAGTATTTGACAAAGGCGATATAATATATTTATGTACAGATGGTTTAACTGACCAAAATAATGAGGAAAGAAAAAAATTCGGAACTTCAAATTTTTTAAGAATATTAAAAGCAAATATTACACAATCAATGGATATTCAAAAACAAAAGCTTGAAATACAGCTAGAAAATTGGATGAATAATTGCGAACAAAGAGATGATATTACTGTACTGGGATTAAAAATATAAACACAAATTTGTGAAATTGTCTCTAGTGTCATGTCAAGAGAAAGTTGTCAGGTGAAAACACCATAGCCGTCAGGTTAAGGAATAAACGTCTAATAATGAATATATTCTTAAAATAAAAAATATGTAAAATAAGTTGTAGATATATGGGGGGACAACATTGCCCAAC
>Ga0316608_1000675_pt1 | contig 15032 bp, 14 predicted proteins | sample MIS2016152B_MG_FD_207673 | JGI IMG/M metagenome (GOLD analysis project Ga0316608, IMG submission 207673) | Microbial mat bacterial communities from Middle Island sinkhole, Lake Huron, Michigan, United States - MIS.2016.152B | ecosystem: Environmental > Aquatic > Freshwater > Lake > Sediment...
ACCCTTAACGAAGGGCTTTTTAGGAGACTGTTCCATGTTGTAACCCTTTCATTTAAGTTGTGGAAGCCTGGTTGTATAACCATAGTATTTACGCTGTATCCCCGGCCTGAAGGCCGGGGTTTTAGCTAAATCTCAGATAAACTCTTCTAATGTAAGTCTATTAAAACTTGCCATGTTTATAAAACCACATTTACAACAACCACATCCTTGTAAGTGAGCTGATGGTCTTTGTTCAAACTCACCATGTATAGGACATATAATGATTATTTTAATATGAGTACCTACATATACCACTTTACTGTAGTCGTATCTATCATTGTGTATTTTTTTAGCTCTAGCTATGAATTCTTCTTTACTTGATTTTTTAGGCATATAATGATAAAAGTTTGATAAATCAAACAATTACTGGACTAAAATCTGCGACATGAGTTATAAAGGTACTTAATAAGCTCAAAACGAGTTTCTACGATAGTACCAGCAAGGTTAGTGGAGAGTTCTCTAAGCAAGACTTGTAGACTGTACATAACGTTAAGGATATAACGTTGTGTGTCCTCTACTTCTTTTTTCAACTTTTCGTTAACTACAGGTTTATCTGGTTCATTTGACTGTGATCCGTTAGAAGGCTCTTCGTACAATGGAAGATCTGGTATCTCAGTAAAACGATTAAAAGGAGTACTTCCAGTTTGAAATGAATTTCTTATATTGTATCCAGGATCTTCTTCGCCTGGTAAGGAATTATCCGCTTCAGTTGCTACGCCTTTACTTACACTTTCTAAAACATCTTTAAAGCTTTTTGAAGCAATATCGATACATTCATCGATATCTTTTTGTGATTTAGATATAATAGAACCAAATTTACTTATATCAGTTTTTTTAGAAAACTTCTTATATTCATCAAACAACATTAGCATGTTATTAAGATTAGAAACTGGCTCTAACGTATTTTGTGTATAAGTGTTTCTTTGACTAGAAGCAAACAGTATCAGTTTACTAGAACGAGACAACACTAAGTACATGTTAAAGTTTTTAGGTAAAACTTCATATTTATCTCTTGGGTTTGTATAAGACTGTAAAAGCATTTCTTTAGATTTATCACTAAGCTCTTCTGAAAATGAACTAACTACACGGTCGTATGTAAGGTCTGGTAACTCGTTTAGTTCAAACCTGTATTTAAACAAATCTGTAAATGAACTCTCTAAAGAAGTTTTAACTTCATTTAAAGTTTTCCTGACTATCACACCATCTGCCTTTTTTATTTCAGAGATTGCGTCTCTTACTTTCTTAGTGAGTATAGGTAAATTTTTAAACAAGTTATCACTAACATCACTAAGAGTGTTAATCTTCTTAAGACCTAAACTCATTACATAGTTGTTATCAATACTATTCATACCTTCATCGGCAAGAAGCGCTGGTAATTTAGACTCAAGTTTAGTGTTGTCTTTAAGAGTGGCGTCTTTCTTTCTTAGTGAATGTACCATGTCATCGACATACTCTTCATAGGTCTTTAAGTCAAGATCAGCATTAACGAGTCGTTTAAAGAACAAAGCTATCTTCTTAAAGAATGTAGCAAAGAAGTCTTTGATCTTCTCCCAGATCTTTTTAATAAATTCATAGAAACCTTCAATAGCAATAGCGTGTGAAGCTTTACTTCCATGAGGGTTCTTAAAGTCTTCCAACGAAGGTACTCTAAGCTTCACACCAAGGTTATCAGCTATGTGTCTCATCGTTAAACTATAGTTCTCTATAGATGTGAAATAATCGACGCTAGGGAGCTTTTTACTCTCAAGACTACACTTCATATCTGTTACTAATTTTAACTCACCAGAAGCTGTTTTAAAGCCTTCTGTGACCATTGACAAGTCATTACTATACTCGTTAACAAGTTCAGCTACATCGTTAGAGTCTTCTTCGAGTTGACTCTCTGGTGTAGCCTCTATCCCCACATAACCATAATCAGCCGTATCGTCTTCAAAAGAAAAAAGCTTAGACATATTAACTCCTAATTCAACCGAAGAATTTTAAGCACAACGTGGCATATGCGACATTTCCATCAGCAGCATCCAACACCATACTAAACATAGTATTACCTACCTTGTTGTATTCGCTAAAAAAGTCTTAAGTAGTCCTAGACGCACTTTAACTTTATTAGTTAACACCTTCTTGTATTTACTAAACGATGGGTCTTCTCCCATCTTGTCCAAATCAGCGATCAGCTTGTCTACAATCTCTGTGTTTTTCATAACAGCATCATTGACACTACCATACACGTTGAGATCCTTCTCAGCGTTGTCTACAACTTTGATAGTATCTTTGATAAGTTTACTTAAAACAGCTCTCTCCGTTAAAGAAATACTAGAAGGTGTAATCTCTTTCTTTTCGGACTCTATTTTAAGAGCACCATTTTCATCAACAGTGACACTGGTATACACAACACCATCTGTTAGGTTTTTACCCTTAACTTTATTAAGAGTGTCAGAGACTGTTTTACTAAAATCAACTAACTCCTTTTGTGCTGCTTGAAACTGCGCGTCTTGGTTATCAGACAAGGAATCAGCATTTTTACCAACAACTTCGTCTATTTTATCTGTCTTACTACTAGCTTCTTCTTCAGAATCTTTAGCGACTTGTGCTAACGACTTGTTATCTTTATCAAGTTCTTTATTCGCTTTACCATCCTCACCAAACTTAGCTTCCTTAAATACTGAGCCAGCTTTCTTATTTTGGTTATTACCATCTATTTGTACTTTAGATGCTTTAGCTGTGTCTTTGAGTTTCTTAATCTCTTCAATAAAGTTTTTATCTAGTATATCTTTAGATGCAAACTCTTTAGCTTTAGAGGTGATAGTTTTTGTTTGTTCTTGGAGTGTGTTGACGTTATTAAAGACTTCAATGATATCGGTACCAGTGAGGTTTTCAGCTAAAGGATATTTAGTAGCAAGAGCAGAAGGCACTTTATCTAAGTTTACTTTTTGAATGTCTTTATCAGTACCAGATAGAGCTTCATCGAGATTCTTTAGTTTTCCTTTGAGTCTACCAAGTCTAGTAAAAAAGCGAGTAAAGAAGCCTTTGATCTTCTCATAAATACCTTTAAAGATCTTCTTGATCTTTTCCCATATTGTAGCAATGAAACCTTCTAAAGAGATATGGTGATTTAATGCTACGGTGGGTAGTTCTTGAATAGTCTCTTGTGATAAAATAGGTAAATGTGTAATACCTAAATTACTAGTTATACTTTTAATATATTCGTTATAAAGCACATAGTTGTGTTTATCTATAAAGCTGTAAGATTCAAGAGACACTTGTTCTTGAACGGTACTGAGACTTCTATATGCTATAATGTGTTCATTTAAAGCACTGCACTCTTTATTAATGGACAAGTCGTCTTCTGTAGCTACAACTGGTTTAGGTAAACTAATAGGAATAGGTTTATCTTCGGAGTATAATTTCATGTTAGTAACCTTTGGTTTGAATATTCAAAAAATTGCAAGAAAAAAGAAAAAGCGGTTTAGGCTTTTTTCTTTTTTCACAGGTTTACCGACGGGTGCAACGAACACCTACGCCGGATGTAAATTTCTTCACATCGAAACACGAACCATTGACCTGGAAGCTGAATTCAGCTCCATTGTCGATTTGCTCGTAAGAGATCTGGTTTGCCGTATAATTGCCTTCCTCGTCGCAAGATCCGAGGATCTTAAACCCAGCGTTTTGGAATTTTTGGGTTGCTCGTTCTGAGCAAGGGAAAACTTTTCCAAGACTTTCCCTTGACAGGTCAAGAAGGTCAAGAATTTCTACTGTTGCATTGTCAAACGGATTGCTCATGATAATCTCCTATTAACAAACACCACCCACAATCGTTATGACTGTGAATAAAGCAGTGCCTGTTTACGTGTAATATATATGTAACTGAAAAAAATTCCGATACGATTATCACACACTGACTATTGAGGTCAGTGTGTGATAATTACATTAAATAGACAAGTTAACTATTTTCTTAACAGTTTGACGAAGGTCATTCATTCCACTTAACATTAGCTGAAATGGAAAGCCTTTAATACTTCTGTCTCTTTTTTCAATGAGATTAAAAATGACGTTAACTCTAGCGTTATACTTATTAACAAGAACAATCAAATCTTTAATAGTTCTAATACTATCAAGCATTCTGGTAGCTGACTTACGATCTTTCATATCATGCGAGTTCATCAAATTAGCTGCGTTAGTCTGACTTACAAAATGACCAAAAAAGTCTTCAAGTTCAGAAATCTCGCCTTTTTTTAAATTAGAAACCATTTCGTTATAAACGGTATCACTAAGCAAATAGAAATAACGGTAGATATAAGTTTCGCTTGTTTTCATCCATGTCTTAAATGAACCCATGTCTAACTCAAGTTTGGGATTGTCTTTATCTTCTTCTTTAAGCCAATCGATAGTTGCTTCAGCAATATCGTTAATATGTCTTTGTTTCTTTTTAATACTTTCAACCCAACCAGTTACTGTGCTTGCTACATTGTGTAGTCCATGGCCTACATCAGCGACAACAGCTGTAGCAATACCCTCCATAGCAAATAGTTGTTCTTTATCTATATTGTGTTGTTCAATAGCAATACCGGCAATAAATTCACGCATGTTAAATACTCCTAATTAAAAATAATCAATAAATTTATTATAGATAAATATTCAAGAGTGCTTTTACAATTAATATATATGTAACCTTAGCTTTTCAAACGAAAAAAGAAAGGAAGGATGCTAGCGGTTAGCTAGCATCCTTTTCTCTTTAGAGTTAAGCTGGTGTTGGTGTTACCTTTTTGAACTTATCCACTAGTGTTTGAACTGCGTTTTGCAAGTCAACTGGATCAGCTTCAATCTCTTCCTCTTTGGTATTCTCCTCTTTCTTTTTCTTCATACTGAAAGCTATTTTAGCTTTCTCTGCGAGGTCTGTGAAAGACTTACAGACCTCGCTACTTTCTTTCACCGTCTTGGTGGTTGGTTCCTTTTCCGTCTTGGGACCAGTGGTGTCAGTCGCTTTGCTACTGAGCAACTCCTTTATCCCAGCAATGTTGTTAGTGGTGAAGAGAGAGACGATATTGGATACATTCAGTTCCATGACATTACTCCTTGTAGATGTACATAGCTAATAGAAAGAAATATCTACTAAAACCATGCACATTGACAGTTATTATATATGTAACCGAATCTTTTTCAAAAACAGAAGCACACTGAACACAAACAACCAAGAGGAGAATGAACTCCTCTTGGTTGGTAAATGTTAAGGGTTACCCTTTCTGAGGTTAAGCAGATTTAAACTGACCCAGATTGAAGGAAACAAAACCCAGTGCAGCTTTCACACATGCAATGTCGTTACCGAAAACTTCAGGCAGAAGACCAGCAAACTTTGACTGTGCTTTGTACACAATCTTGACCAGCTGACGTGCTTCCTTAACGCCTTCTTTGGCGTCTTTGGTACCAACTTCAGAGACTTTGTTCAGAAGCTTTTCAACATCAATCATGACCTTGTTGAAAGATGTGTTCAACTTATCAGATTTCTCTTTTAGTTTTTCGATGTCTTTAATAAGGTCTGAAGCAGACTTGACGATATCACTTAAGCCTTTTTTGTCGGTCAGAGCAATACCCAACTTGGTGTCTTTGTTGTCGATGGTTTCACGTTCGACAGTAACGTCAAATGTGGCATCTTCAGCTTCAGACTCGATCGTGTACACGGTATACTTACCACCGACCAACGGCTCAGTTTCAGAACCCAGTTGGAACTTGGTTTCAACGGTCAGGCTCTTGATCAAAGCTTTCATGGTCGCAGCGTTGAGATCGGCACCGATCTTGATATTCTGGCCCATTTGAGCAAGCTTTTCGCCAACGTCATGTGCTTTCTTGTGTGCCTTCAGGAATTTGTCAACAACGGTAGCGCTGATATCATCTTTACCGGCAAACGAGTTGACCAAGTACGAAGGAGCTTCTTCCATGTAGGCTTTGCCTTTCAACTTTCCAGAAGATGCAGACACTTTTTCACGGGTGGAATCAATAGCCTTGCGGATACGACCCAGCGATGAGAAATGCTTGTCCCAGAATGCCTTCACTTTACCCCACAGACTAGCCACAGCAGCCTTGATCTTCTTCCACAGGTCTTTCAAGAACTCGCCAACACCTTCTAGAGCAATCTTGGAATTAGCCTTGCGTGAAGAAGCTGATTGGAAATTCTCAGTAGCGTACAGGCTGTAGATAGCCTTAGGATTAGCACCGATGCGTGAGCAGATAGCTTCCACAGCGATACGGATAGCTTCAGCAGCCACTGGGTCAAGACCTTCACCTTCAGCAGCATCAGCAACCACATCTTCGACTTCACCGAGTTGGTCAGCAGCAGCAACACCTTCGCTGATAGCTTCAGCTTGGTCTTCCACACCACCCACGTCTTCACCCATGTCGACTTGAACGTCAGCAACTTCACCGACTTCAGGAGAAGCTTCCATCTCCACATCAGCGCCAGTCTCGTCCATCTCTTCTAATGCAAATAGTTTTGCCATGTCAAATACTCCAAAAAAAGTTAAACACCATACGTATGATCTCTCTCGAAACCATACTATTTACACACTAGCTGTATTTCTACTGCTTTAATTCCACACACAAGTTGAGCACACTTAAAACGCTACTCACAAAATCTACAACTATATCTGTGTTAATATAGCATGTCTCAATCACAAGCTTGAACTTAATAAAGTCTTTTAGCTTATCATCTATACCAATCTTAGTCAAATCTTGGTTAGTGTTTTTCTCTATGTTATAGATAATGACTTTAATCTCATCAATGAATTTTCTAAAGTTCTCAGTAACAGTCGTCAAGTTATCAATATACAGTCCAACATTGATAAAGAGCTTATCAGCATTCTCTAGAACAAACTCTAAATCATTGTCTTTAGAGATCTCTATAGAGCTTAAGTTATACAAGTCTTCAGTCTTTAATACCTTTAATTTATAATACTGATAGTTCTGTGCATTGGTTTTCAAGTAGTTAGTATAGTTCTCTAGATGTACTTTAATCAAGTTAAAGCCAGGTAGTACTTTTGTATAAGTGTAATCATCACCCTCTAAGATAAACTTAGAGGCAGTGTAAGCATCTTGTAACTTTTCAAAATCATTACTTAGTGTTAAGTTAATGACTTTACTAGAAGACTCAATATAGTCAAGGAGTAACTTGACAGTTGTTCTAAGATCAGAGTTACCAGGAATAGATAGATTAGAGAGAATGTCTTTACTATCTACTAACTTATTAGTGAAATGGAATTTTTTAGCTTCTACAAAATGTTTATAAACTGTGATGGTTTCGTTGAGTTTTTTAACAGAAGAGGATACACTACTGATATAAGATTCGTTGTGAGCAATATACTTATCAGCTGTTTGAATCAAGTTGTTGAGAGACTCAAGGACTGACTCTTTAACATAGACTATTTTCTGTTCTTGAATCTCTAGTTTATCACCTACATTGTAAGCTTCAAGACTAACTAAGTATTTACTATATTGGTCATGAATAGGTCTAAAGATATTACTCAAAGACTTGGTGTATGAGAGTGACTCAGTAGCAGGCTCGTCTTTAGTTTCTTTAGTATCTTCTTTAGGAGATGATTCTTCTTTCTTAGGAGAGTCTTTTAGTCCTGAACCAATTAAACCATTAAGAGAGTCTTTGTCAGCAGAAGCTTCAGAGAGTTCATCTTTGTCGTCTTTAGAATCTTTTTCTGATTTATCATCAGACTCATCTTCTTCTTTATCAGAAGGTTTGTCATCTTTAGTTTCAGACTCTTTATCGTCAGAGGGTTCTTCCTCTTCTTCTTTAGGTTTTTCCTCGTCATCAGGTTTATTAGAATCATCTTCTTCACCAGAGTCTTTAAGCTGTGTAGTAATCTCTGATTTAAGTTCGCTACGTTGTTTAATCAAATCAGCTGTTAAAGACAAAGGAGTCTTGGCTTTCTTACTATCTTTTAACACCTTATCGATGAGTAATACTGTGGAATTATCTAGATTATCTGTTTCTTCTTCAAGTGCAAATAGTTTTGTCATATCAGATCTCCCTAATAGAAGTCAGCAAGAATAAACTTATAGAAAGTCGTCATAGCTGCTTTATTATCCATAAGGTCTACAAACAAACTATCCCAGCTACTGAACATAGTGTTAGAGAAGTTTTTCTCCAGTGCCTTCATGTTATCTAAAGCCTTTGTGGTAGTCAGCCCATTATCAATAGTGAAGCGCAAACTAAATGGTAAAATACCATAGTCTCTGTAGTTCGTTAAAAACTTACGACTTGTCACGTCTAGACAAAACTGAAAAGCTATATTAGACAGATGAGTGTTAGCTGCTTGTAACTTAAAGAAAGTCAGATAATCCATCTCTTTAAAGATATCTGTTAAAATATCAACTAAAGCAATATAGTTATCAAAGTTAGGTTCAGCATTATAGCTTTTGTAAGCTTCATCAATAGTTCTAGATCTATAGACATCGTTACGAACATAATAGTCAATAGTCTCTTTATTCGTAGAAGTTACAGTATCTCTGTTAAAGATTAAGTCAGATATAACATCGTCTTCGGTGAAGTCAGTGAAGTACTGATTCTTCTTCAACAGAAAACCTGATGTTGCGATGATTAGGTCGTTAGTCATTCTACAGACTCCTCGATTTTGGTTAGTTTATATTGGATATCTGTACATCTCTTTTGGAGATACATGATGTCTTTTTCCATGTTAGCATCAGAGTTGCCGCTTTCTTGAAGCATCTTAAGATGTAAGTAACGCAGCTCTAACAGACGTTTTTTATCGCGTAAATTCTTGTATCTATCTGCTTCCCAAGTTGCAAACATTAAACGAATAGAATAGATAGGAGAGCCAATAAAACCTTCTGGTAGGTTATTAAAGAGATCAACGTTATCTGAACTGTAGGTGTCTACTGCTTCATCTACACGGTCTTTAGGAAGGGTGATCTCAGAGATGCTCTTGAGTTTATCCATAAAGACTGATGGATCTGAACCATATACACTAAGTAAGCGAGCATAAATCCAAACATTACTAACAATGAGTTCTTTCTCTTTCTTATTGAGCTTAAAGTCATTTGTCAATTCAATCTTACCATTTTCTGCTTCATTGACATAAAACAAGTTAGATAAGTCTAGAGCAAACTTAGTGATGAAATAGTAATGTGCAACAGCACGGATAAGGTTAGTCTTAACTGCAGTTAAAGCCTGACTTACGATAACGTCGTTAAGTGCATCTGAGACTTCCTTAGAGATAAACTCACCATTGGCTTTAATGTTCTTAAAGATAGTCAGTGTGTCAGAGGCAATATTTTCTCTGGGTAAGAGACGCACTTTAGAGAGTTTGAGTTCTTTGTAAAACTCTTTAAGAATAGCTTTGTTTTCTTTAGAGTTAAAAGAAGAAGCTTTAAGAACTTGTTCTAGATCAGCATAGACTTCCATGACCGTAGGAATAGACTCCATGGAGATTTGCATATCATCTTCAATATCTGACTTATCCATAGATGGTAATAGTTTCTTAATGAAACCAGCAATGTTAAATGACATGTAATAAACTCCTTAATAATGGTGACAATTCAAAAAATGGTAGAGTGCAATATATTAGACACAAAAAAGAAAAAGGCATGTAGCCAGTTTCTTTAAGACAACCTTTAGCTTAAAGCTTTTAGACGTTTGGTCATTATGCTATCTTCACCGTAAAACTCTTCACGAATAGCAGTTAGCTCTTCATCTGTGGCGATTGGTGTTATTCTTTCGATGACGTTTTCACGCATCTTGAGTAACACGCTACGCATAGCTTCTTTACTAGTGTGCTTAGCTGCATATGCATCTGCAGCTAATTCCTTTTCTAGCTCTATGACTAAACCAGTTGCGTTCTCTAAGTCTCTATTGACTAAGTGACCTAGCTCGTGGTACTTTGTCGCTCTTAGCTCTTGCCTTGAAAACCCTTTCAGAAAATCTTTCACTAGGATAATCTGATACCCTGGCTTACTAATAATTCTAGTTCCTTTGGCCATGTTATGTTTACCAGCTTCTTCCATGGTTTTAACTAGATGGTCTATGTTTTCTTGTGTAACTTTAGAAGCAAAAGCACCACCTAGTTTAACGAGATTTAACCTAACTTGTTTTACCAAGTCCGGGTTATAAGCATATGACATAGTAAATTGTTCTACAGTGGCATATGCAAATTTGTAAGATATGCCATTGTGTTTTCTGGTGATAAGAGCAGATATAGACACAGGAATAGCTATAATTTGTTTGATGATTTCTTTGATGTTCATGATGATCTCCTATTAACAACAACTGCTTACATCTACACTAGATGCAAAACAAACAGTAGTTGATTACATGAAGTATATATGTAACCAAAAGAATCTCCGATTCTTGAGAACAAGATGAACGTAGTGAATCTTAATCAAAGAAAATTCAGAGACTGTTAATAGATTGAACCACAAAGGATACCTATATGGAAGATAAACCTAAACTAACAAAGTCAGATATAATAGCTGAGTATAACTCATTTCTAAAAACTTTTAAACTACAGCCAGAAGAATTTATTATAGGTGCAGGTGGTGCTTTATTGATGTATGGCTTAAGAGATACAACAAGCGACATTGATGCGGCAATATCTAATGAACTCTTCGATAAACTTTTAAAAACAAAGAAATATAACCTAAGCTATTTTGGAGATACTGAGGTAATAAAATATAATAATAAGATAGACCTACACAGACTTGTTAGAAAATTTGAAACTACTATAATTAACGGTGTCTGTTGTTATTCTTTAAATGAGTTATTGAAACAAAAAGAAGAACTCAATAGACCTAAAGATCAAGAAGACATTAAAGAACTAAAGAAGTTAATAAAGATATACGAAGAAATACCTAAAGAAATATTAGATGCAGCTAACAATGATAAGTTTTTAAAAGACACAATATATAGAGACATTGGATGGCACAGAACACCTATCACATATCATGGAAAGATTGTTGGTTTTTATACCCCAAGAACTAAAACCTGGGATAACAAACTTTATTACAGAACAGGAGCAATTTATGTTCTACCAAAATACAGAAAAAAAGGTTTGGCAAGTAAAGCTATTAAAGAATATTTTAAAGATAAAGAAAGAGGTTTTGCTTATATTGAACCAAATAACGAAGCAAGTATAGCTCTTTTTGAAAGTATTGGTTTTAAAAAGACAGAAAAGATGAAGATTGAAAGTGATATATATTGGATCATGATTAAGGATGAAACAATAACAAGCGAATCACTATTTGAATCTATTTCTAAACCCATAAAACTATTTCTTTGGTAACAGTACAACATCACTACAACAGCTGTTAAAGGCTGTTGTAGTGATATCAATTTAAAATGCCGGAGCTTGACCTAAGTTTAATAGCTTTAGCATATCCGCAATATTGTCAGAATTGCCTTTGTCTGACATTGTTTTAAAGTCATCAAAACTGTGTTGAGAGACCATACCACCTTTAACAATAAGAGTGACTCTTTGCCATTCACGGTCGACAACTACAAGCATCATTGCAGAAGTATTGTCAAACACAATATCACTGATTTTACTGTTAGTGAGTTTACCACCTAGTTTCTTTTGAATCTCGTTTTCTTCTTCTTCTGTCATCACAATGATAGCAGAGATACCAGCTAGAGAGATGTTACCACTGATAGCACTATACATTCTAGAGTTGTTAACACGCTTAAGTAGTTGATTGTAGTACCCAGTTGGGTCTTTGATCATTGTTTTCTTTTGAGCTTTAATCAAGTCACTAGCAAGAAGAAAATCTTTAATGAAAGAGATTCTTCCATCAATAGCATCTCTAAATCTAGAACCTAATGTAATCTCATCTGTATTAGAAGTCGTAATGCTGTTAACAACGTCTGATGGAACGATCACTGTGTCTAATTTAACCACAACTGGAATAGAAAACTCATCAGCCATCTTAGCATCATCTTGCTTAACTTTAAATTTCACATCAATGACTTTACCAACAGCAACACCTAGTTTCTCAAAGGTATCGAGTTTATTAATAGAGTTAGATAGAACAGAACCCTCATCTTCATCAAAGATAGATTCTGAAGCATAAGCTGTTTGTTTATCAGTATTAAGGAGTGGCAGCTTATAATCACAACCTTGAAGAGACAGTGTTTTAATATTGCCTTTAACTGGCTCACTATAACTCTCGTAACCTAAGTAACCTGAAGCAAGAAGTGTCTTAATATCTCTGTCAGGATTAGTCTTATCTAGAATCTTCAGGATACGAACATCAGTTAATTGAGCTGATAAAATACTGATAGCTTGAAGATAGTATGCTGCATAAATATTAAGCAGACCATGTAAAATGTTATAAAGTTCTTTAGTTCCTGTAAGAGAACTTGCTAAAACACAAATAGGTTCTACCCTAGCTATCTTAGCAACTGAAGCAATATCCATAGGTTCGCCAACAGTACCCTTATATGAAACTACTGTGTTTCTAATGATTTCTAAAGCACCTGGTTCAGTCCTGATAGCCATTTTAAATTCCTTTAGTAATAAGTTGAATGTGATACATCACACTATTTTGTAAAGGATTTTTTATGGCAGAGCAAGTTACACAAGATGGATCAGGAGTTGTTATTAACGCCTCAGTTGATCAACTACTTGAAGGGTTACCGATAGGTTCTGTTCAGAAGGCAATTTTCAACAACCTTTATGGGATTAATGCTAGACAAACTGGGGGCGCTGTACCAAGAGCTAAGGATAGTTTTGGGTTTACATTTTTCACACGACCACAATTGAACATGACGCAGTTCAATCTAACAAACTACAGAGGTTTTTATAACCTATTAACTGATAATGATTTAAGCTATCAAAGATATACTCGTATGATGTTAGACCCAAGACTTGGTGCCGTAGGTGGACTAAAGTCTCCTTTGGTTAATAATGAGTCTGCGTTTATACCTATTTTAACAAATAACATTGTATCTGTTTCAGGTTGGCCTGATTTATCTGTTCCTGTGTATACTAGCCCTTCTGGATTATACGGACAAGAACATAGTATAGTTGATGGTGTAACTAACCATTTTGAAGCTTTTGATATTGATGTAACTTTTAAAAATACCAAAGGAAATCCCCTTATTTACTTTTTCTATATCTGGATTAAATATCAAACTCTGGTATTTGAAGGAATTCTTAACCCATACTTAGACATGATAACAGAAAACGAGATTGATTACAATACTCGTATCTATAGACTTGTTCTTGATCAACAAAAGAGATATGTTACATTTATAGCAGCCACAGGCGCTTCATTTCCTGTTAATGTACCAACAGGCAATCTCTTTGATTATAACTTAGACACACCTTTTAATACTAGAAATAGTGAGATCAACATTAGATTTAGAAGTCTAGGATTTACTGCTTTTGAAGACATACTTAAATTAGAATTTAATCAAACATCTGCTATCTTTAATGCTGATTTAAAGAATTTGTTAAAACATGATATGAGTGATGGTGGCAGTGACGCAGATAAAGCAAGAGAAGACGGGGCTATTGTTTACAAAGTGCCTGGCTGTAGTTACGTTAAAGTACCATACTTATTATCTTCAGCAATGGACTCTGATATTGGTAACAATAGTTTTTTTAACCCTAACTATCACATGCACCCTTATATTAATATGATAACTAACGAATTAGAATGGTGGGTGGATGAAAAGAGATTTGGAAAAAACAATCAAGACAATGTTAAAAATAACGCTGAAAGTAATGGGATTAACAGCGGTAGTGATTTGTTTAATCAAGCTAAATCTGCTGCTAGTGGTTTAGCTAATGCTGCTGGAGCTGCAGCTACAAAAATAAACAATGCGGTTAGTACTGTCACTGGTGCCGTCGATAAAGTTCAAGACGCCTTCACTAAAATTTAAGGAAAAGTTATGCCTAATATCACCCCTACCGTTAGTATTAATATAGAAAAAGAACTTGCTAATTTAGATTTATACAAGTATCACCCAAACGGCATTATCAATTTAACACTTAATAGGTTAACTGATATGTTAGATGGTAAAGTAGAAATAGTTGAGCCGTCTAATCCTTTTACGTATTTATTAGAAACTAGTTGTTTAAATACAGCTTTTGCTATTCAAGAATATACGCTATTAACTAGAAAACTATATCCAAGGTTAGCTAACACTGAAAATGACTTATATTTACATATGTCTGACAGAGACTATCTTGGAAGATTCACTGAACCAGCATTTGGTTATGTTAAGTTTAATATTCTTTTTAACGATTTTACTAATAAAGCAGTTTACGATCCCATACAAAAAGAGTATGTTCTAAAGTTACCAAGACACTTAAAAATAACAGTGGATAAATACATATTCACTTTGATGAGTGCTATTATTATTAGAAAAACTGAAAACGGTATCATAGATATAAAGTTTGAAAATCAGACTTTTAATAATATTTTTCCAGTTGAAACTAACTATATTAACTTTAATATACTTAAGGTTAACCAAGAAGAGACTTATATTAATTTTGATATTAAAATGCCAGAGGTTGATATTGAGCCACTAGAGCTACCTATTGAGAAATCTAAACTTTTTAAAAATACAGTTACCTTTAATCCTAAAAGACAATTTTATTACTTTAGAGCTTTTTACTATTTAGATAGTGTGTGGAAAGAAATGCTAGTCACTCATACGGATGAAGTCTATGATATTAACACACCTACTACAATCATTAAAGTATTACCAAACACAAGCTCAATAGAGTACTACATACCTCCAGTATATATTAATAATAATATGCTAGGAAGTAAAGTTAAATTTTTGATTTATACAACTATTGGTAACATTAATATTAATTTTAGTGACTATAAAATAGCTGACTTTATTAGTGAGTATAACCCTATTTTCCCTGAGACTGAATTAGACAATTACACTGAAGCTTTGCAACTTATCACTAAGGTGATTTATTTACAAGATCAGATTATAGCTGGTAAAAATGGTATAGAGTTTA
>Ga0316608_1000676_pt1 | contig 14992 bp, 9 predicted proteins | sample MIS2016152B_MG_FD_207673 | JGI IMG/M metagenome (GOLD analysis project Ga0316608, IMG submission 207673) | Microbial mat bacterial communities from Middle Island sinkhole, Lake Huron, Michigan, United States - MIS.2016.152B | ecosystem: Environmental > Aquatic > Freshwater > Lake > Sediment...
ATAGTATGGGTTTTTTTTTATAATTTAATTAAAAACCAAATATGGGAGATATAATATTATATGTAGCAATTGCATTGTTTTCAGTTGCACTAGGTGGATTTTTAGCGTACTTTCTAAAAATTAATTTGACCGACAAAAAGGCTAAACAAATGTTAATTAACGCCGAATCGGAAGCAGAAGTAATTAAAAAAGAGAAGATGCTTCAGGCTAAAGAAAAGTATTTACAGTTAAAAGCTGAGTTTGAGGAACAAACAAACGAAAAATCGATAAGACTTGCTTCAATTGATGCAAAACAAAAACAACGAGAACTTGCATTAAACCAACGCCGCGAGGAACTTATAAAAAAACAGAAAGAAATAGAGCAAAAAACGAAAGAAGTTGATGCTATAAAAAGTAATTTAACCGTACAACTTGAAGTTGTTGAAAAAAAGAATCTAGATTTAGAAGCTACAAGAAAAGAACAAGTTGAAAAACTTGAAGCCTTAGCCGGAATTTCAGGAGTTGAAGCAAAGCAACAACTTGTAGATTCACTAAAAGAAGAAGCAAAAATTGAAGCTCAAAGCTATATTAACGACATTATTGAAGAATCGAAAATTAATGCTACAAAAGAAGCTAAACGAATAGTTTTAACTACTATTCAAAGAGTTGGAACAGAGGCTGCAGTTGAAAATTCAGTTACAGTTTTTCATATTGATAATGATGAAATTAAAGGTAGAATTATTGGTCGTGAAGGTAGAAATATCAGAGCTTTAGAAGCAGCAACAGGAATTGAAATTATTGTTGATGATACACCTGAAGCAATTGTTTTGTCTGGTTTTGACCCTGTTCGTCGTGAAATTGCTCGACTTGCTTTACATCAGCTAGTTACAGATGGTAGAATTCACCCTGCCAGAATCGAAGAAATTGTTGCAAAAACAAAAAAACAAATTGAAGAAGAAATACTTGAAGTTGGAAAACGTACTTGTATAGACCTAGGTATTCACGGATTACATCCTGAACTTATCAGAATGGTCGGCAAAATGAAATATCGTTCGTCGTACGGTCAGAATTTGTTACAACATTCAAGGGAAACTGCAAACCTTTGTGCTATTATGGCGGCGGAATTAGGTTTGAACGCAAAAATTGCAAAACGTGCAGGTTTACTTCATGATATAGGAAAAGTACCCGATGAAGAAACTGAAATACCTCATGCTCTTTACGGAGCTAAATTAGCTGAAAAATTCAAAGAAAAACCTGAAGTTTGTAATGCTATTGGGGCTCACCATGACGAGATTGAAATGAATAATCTTTTAGCTCCTATTGTACAGGTTTGCGATGCAATTTCGGGTGCACGTCCGGGTGCAAGACGCGAAGTTGCCGAAAATTACATAAAACGTTTAAAAGAACTTGAAGCATTAGCGTTATCATATCCGGGTGTTAGCAAAAGTTATGCTATACAGGCTGGTAGAGAATTGAGAGTTATTGTTGGCAGCGACAAAGTTAGTGATAAAGAAGCAGAAACATTATCAAACAATATAGCGAAAAAAATACAGACTGAAATGACTTATCCGGGACAGGTAAAAATTACTGTTATCAGAGAAAAACGTTCTGTTGCTTATGCTAAATAAAAGCTAATTAATAATTTAAAATATAATTAAACGTTAAGTTGTTTCGACTTCTTAACGTTTTTTTATTTCTTACTTTAGAAAGTGAAAATTAGGGAATTTGAAAATGTGCAAATTTGAGAATTTGAAATGTGAATTTGAGAATTTGAGAATGTGTAAATTTGGGAATGTGAAGATGTTTGATTTTTATTTTTTATCTTTTAAGTAACCAGACAAATTTATTTGTATATTCAAATTTTGTAATTTATTGAATTTGAATTAAATATTTTCAAATTATCTAATTTTCAAATTGTCTCATTACTTTATATTGTATTAATGATTTAATTAGCAAAGTCTAAAAAACTATCAGTACAATATTTAATCCCAAATTAAAAAAAAGCAAATCTATAAAAATTGGAAAATATTTCTATTGGAAAAAATCTATACTTTTGATTATCAAATCTAATTCGAAAAATTTTACAACTACAAAATCTTTATTATTTAAATAGCCCAAGAAAATATTTGTATCTTTAATTTCATCTTTATAAATGTAAAATGCTTTAAATGAATAAGTTGTATTGTTAATATCTTTCAAATAAATTTCTAAAAAAGGATTTTTAGCTTCTATTTCTGTAGATGAAATTGAATTATCAATTTTTTCAAATTTAATATCTGAAAAATATGTTAGATAGCGACTCATTTTTTCGGTATCGTACTTATTTACTTTTTTTTCCAAAAAATCAGTTAATGTTGTTTCACTTTCTAATTTTTTAATTTTAAACGAATTTTCTTTTTCATCGCTGTAAATTAATTTTATTTCAGATATTTCATCAGCTTTTAAGCTGAATATTATATTACTTTTCCATTCATTTTCATTAACCGAAAAACTATTTGCCAGATTGATATTAAGTGCAGGAATATATGCTATATATGCTTTTTCGGAATTAGCTTTCATAACATAATTACCAGATTTATCAGAGGTTTGCTCTCCAATATACAATGCTGGATAATTTTTATTATCTGAATAAATTTCAATTTTTTTAGATTTTATCAGATTTTCTTTAACAAAATCTTGTGCATTTTCAGGTACTGGCGACTTTAATTCTATTAATTTCAATGTTTTTAATAAAGTATTCATGGTCTCTGATTTTGCTTTAAAACTAGAATTTACAACCCACTTTTCTTTTCGTTCTAAGCACAGAGTATCTGTATTTTCAATAATCAGAATTTTGTAAATCGAAGATGTATCTTCAACTGAAAAATCAGTTTCTGATTTGTTTATTGTTCCAGAATCTTTTATCACAAAAAAGTAAACCGAAATTACTATCAAATCAAAAATCAGAAATATAATAATTAGTTTTTTTTTATTCATTTTATGCAAATTTTTTCTTTCTGACAAAGAATACAATTATACCAAAAATAATTATAAAAAATATTGGTAAAATAATATTTACAATTTGCCATATAATTTTCTGTGAATCAACTTTAGTTTTGTCGAGCAATCTTAACTTAAATTCGCGTGAACGTAAGGTCATTAAACCTTCGTCGTCGCATAAATAATTTATTGTATTTAACAGAAATTCCTGATTTCCTTTGTAAGTGTATAACGAATATTTATCAAAACCCAGCGGATAAGTTTCGTTGTTTGAAGTTACAACGTTTTTTATAATATCGCCATCTCCAACAATAATTTGCTTTGTTGTAATACTTTGAGCCTTAAATGTAGCTGATTTACTAACTTTTTGATTTTTAAAAGCCGATTCAAAATTCCCCTCGAGAAGAACTGCAACAGGTTGTTTTCCTGAATTAAATGATTCTTCTTTTGGAACGTAGTTTATTTCGTCAAAATTAATTTCTACCGGAACTGTAATATTTATTTTTCTCGAAAATTCGGAAGTTGTCATCAGAATAGTTTTTTTTACTTTGTAATTTTCACCGACTGTGTCGATTGTGCTAACAAATTCGGTTTTAATTATATCAATAAACTTATTTATTACATTATCATTTGAAGTCAGTAAAACCGGAAAATAGTACCAGTTGTAATAATGGTCGCGTTCTTCACCTGTTGTTGAAGTCCCTTTTAACAAGATAGTTGAACAATAATAATCCTGAACAATATCTGTATTAACTCTAGCTCCATATTTAAAAAGTTGGTCGAGTAAATTTAAAGATTCTAAATTTGAGGGCATTGCAAAAGTATGTTGGTAATTAAAAATACTGTCCATGTCAACATTTACACCGTCAACCAGCCACAGAATTTTCCCACCACCCATTAAATATTGGTCTATCACAAATTTATCTTCTTCAGAAAATTTTTGTGTAGGTTTGGCAATTATTATTGCTTTAAAATTATCGAGTACGCCAATTTTTCCATTTATTTCGCCTCGTAATACATTGTAATATTCTGATAAAGTGCTCGAAATTTCAACTAACGCTATTTCGGCAAGTTCGCCATGACCTTCAATAAAAGCAATATTTGGCTTTTCTGTACGGCTGATTTTCTGAATTTCGTTGATAAATTTGTATTCCATTCCCTGCACCGAATTATTTATGTTTTCGTCGCTGGATTGTTCAAAATTCGGGTCGTTGTTAAGTAAATTAATTCCAATTTCGTTTGTAATCAAAGTGTCTCTCTTTCCATCTCTTGAACCGTTTGGAATGTATGATGTATATGTTATTACTGCACTTGGAAAAATCATTGTTTGTGTGCTTTTACTTTCGTTTACTTCAGTGGTTTCGAGTGGCACAACTCCCAGATTATAAAGTCTTTGGTAAACCAGATATCGTTCTTCCTGTGTTTTTGATTCGTCTGTTGGATTAATAAATTCATAATCAATATTCTGACCTGCGTTTAAGCTAAATTCATCTAGTAATTCCTGAATAGAATTTTTCATCTTTTTAAACTGTATAGGTAAATCTTCACCTTCGAGATAAACAGTAATAAAAATTTGCTGATTCATATTTCCCAGCAGTTTTTTTGTAAAATCTGAAAGAGTGTATTTTTTTTCAGATGTAAGGTCAAAACGTTTAAAAACAAAATTTGAAACATAATTAAGCATAAAAATTATTACAATTGCTAAAATCAGTTGAAAAATATTTTGTTTTTTTAGTTGTTTACGTTTCATATTTAATTGATAATTATTATTTTATTTTGAAATTTATGTATTATGTGCAATCCGTAAAACGATTGAATTTTAAAATATTTAAAACATCATAAAGTAAGAATAATTACAAAAAAAGATTAGTTTGATAGCAATAAAATATCTATCGAAATACTAACATAACTATTATTTATAGTTTCATTGGCTGATTTTGCAACATCAACCAATCCAATACTGTAACGTGCATCAATCACAAATTTTACAGAGCCAAGACCTTTCTGAATTCCAATTCCTCCGTGAACACCAGCATCGTAAATTAAAGTATGATTATTTCTTTGATATATCTGCTCTTCTACCGGAATATCTTCACTTTCAAAATTATTGTAACCACCTAAAAAATAAGAACCATATCCACCTGCCGTTATAAAAAAAGGCAAGGTAGGAATTAAGAATTTAAAACTCAAAGGAATTTCAAAATAATCTAAAGTTGTTTTATCCAAATAGTTTACTTCACCAAAGCCAAAATCGTAATTTCCTGAGTATTGAGAGCCTTTCTGAACAAACAATAATTCGGGCTGAAAAAAAAAGTACTCTGAATTATTAAACATTGGCAAATTTAAATAACAACCTGTTAAAATTCCACGATTATATTTAATATCTGACAAAGGATAAATACTTTGATTATCAATCTGTTTTGACAAACCAACTCCGGCTTTTATTCCAAATCTAATTTGTGCGAAAGATTGTAATCCACAAAAAAATAATATTATAACTAGAAAGCATTTCACATCTAATAATTTAATCAGTAAAACTGAAAAAAACGAAAAAAAATTGCATTACAATTCAAATAAATATGCTAAATTCAAACTTATAACTCTATTTAAAGTACTGACTGCTATTTGTTTTGAATTAGGAACCATTCCAAATTCATATTTAAAATTCCACACCACAAAATCCCCTTTTTTGTTTTTCCGTTTTAACCCAGCCGACAAAATAAGACCTGCGTCCAAACGATTATATTCAAAATCCCAGCCACCATCAATTCCTGTAAAAACGAATTTTGATTCAAAAACATCACCGGTTTTTAAGTCGGTCTGCATTTTCTTTCCCCACATCCAATAAGCAACATAAGGCGAAACTAAAAGATAGTAACGTGTTTTACTATCAATTTTTATATCCACTTTTCCACCAATTTCAATTTGTGAATAATAAAATTTTTGAAACCCCTGAAGTACTGGTTGAATATATGTAAAACCTTTTGGTGAAAAAGTAATTTCTGATTGAATTGCCAAAACTTTACCCATAAATAGCTCAAAAATCAGACCTTCGTTAGTAGAAACTCTATTATTTACACTTGTTTTACCAAAACTTTGCTGAATGGCTTTATCTTCATATCTCACTTTTGAAAAATTGATTCCAGATTTTAAACCAATTGAAAACTGTGAGAATAAGTTACCCGCTGCAAATAAAAACAGTATAAAAAGTATTATGTTTTTCATTATCAATCAATTTTATGGAAGCATTAAAGAATAATAATTCAAAGTTAATTTAATTTTACATCTTTTAAAGTTTTTCGAAAATTTTACAAAGTAATAAAATTCAAAGTTTTATGCATAAATATCTGAATTAATTAAATTTATAAAAATAAAACATATAAAAAAAATATTTAAAATTATCTGCAAAATTAAAAAAAAACTTATATATTTGCCCACCTTTAAAAAAATGAAATAATAATTAAAAACATAAATAAATGAGATTTGTAGTATCAAGTTCAGCTTTATTAAATAGTTTATTATCTGTAAATAAAGTTATTAGCTCAAAAAACACTTTACCTATTTTAGATAATTTTTTATTTGCAGTAACAGAAAACCAATTAGTTATTACTGCTTCAGACCTTGAAACAACATTAATTACCAAAATGGAATTAGAAAATGTTGATGGCGAAGGAAAAATTGCAATTGAAGCAAAAAGACTTACCGATATTTTGAGAGAATTTCCAGAGCAACCATTGTCGTTTGAAATTGACATCGAAACTTTAGCAGTTGATATTTTTTCAGAAAACGGTAAATTCAGTGTAGTAGGTCAAAATGGCGAAGATTTCCCTGAACAACCTGAAATAGACGAGGCGTCAGTTGTAAGTGTTACAATGGGAAGCGATTCATTGAGTTTAGGTATTGTAAAAACTATTTTTGCAACCGCAGACGACGAACTTAGACCTGTTATGAATGGTATTTTTATGAAATTTGATACCGACCATACAGTTTTTGTTGCATCAGACGCACATAAACTTGTTCGTTATAAAAGGTTTGATATTAAATCTGAAAAAGAATCTTCTTTCATTTTACCTAAAAAACCTGCTAGCTTACTTAAAAATGTACTTCAAAAAGAAAATGGTGAAATTTTATTACAATTTGATAACAAAAACGCTGTTTTCCAATTTTCAAGTTATAAACTAATTTGCAGATTAACAGAAGGTACATATCCAAACTACGAATCTGTTATTCCACAAAATAACCCTAATAAACTTATAATTCACCGTACCGATTTATTCAACACTATGAAACGTGTTGCAGTATTCTCAAATCAGGCTAGTAACTTGGTTAAATTAGACTTAACCGGAAATCAGGTTACAGTTTCGGCTCAAGATATTGATTTCTCGATTTCGGCTTACGAAAGACTTAATTGCCAGTACGAAGGCGAAGAAATGGAAATTGGTTTCAAATCTTCATTTATGCAGGAAATTTTGAACAACCTTTATTCTAAAGAAGTTGTGGTTGAAATGTCTGACCCGGGCAGAGCTGCATTAATTTTTCCATTAGAAAAAGACGACGAAAACGAAGACGAATTAATGTTAATTATGCCTATGATGCTTAATTCATAAGATAAGATATTTTTTTTTTAACCCACAGGTTTATTTTTTTTTCCTGTGGGTTTTTTATTTTCTCAATTTTAAGATATGTTTAAAAAGTTTTTTTTGATTTTTTTTCTGATTTTTCAAATTTATTCTAAATTAGAAGCACAAAATTTTCCAATTGAAGTTTCTCAATATGAATTTATTAACTATGATAAAAATTATTTAGAATTTTATGGAGACAGTTCAAATTTTGAAAAATTATATACCAAAATAGATTCACTGCTTTTTCTGGGAGAAGGACAAATTACTATAGTTCAGATTGGAGCATCACACACACAAGCAGATGTATTTTCAGCCCAAGTCAGAAAAAGATTTCAGAATTTTGATTACGGAAATAATGCAGGACGTGGATATGTTTTTCCGTATAAAATGATGAATACCAACAATCCATACGATTATTACACAAAGCACACAGGAAATTGGATTGTTAGCAGAAATGTAGATGGCAACAATACTTTGCTTGGTCTTACAGGAATTTCGTCAACAACTTACGATAGCACTGCTACTTTTTCTGTATTTTTGCGAAATAACGATACCGAAATTCAACATTCTTTTAATAGAATAAAATTAATACATACTTCGGATACTTTGAATTTTATTCCGACTTTGGATTTAGATACTGCATTGTTTACCAGAATAATAAATTTTGATAAAGGTTATACTGAGTTTTTTTTAGATAATTATTATACCAAAGTAGATTTTATATTAGAAAAAAAATCTCCAACTCAAAATTATTTTTCACTTTTTGGAATTTTTCTGGAAAATGATGAACCCGGATTTATCTATCATCCAATGGGAATTAACGGTGCAAGTACAAAATCAGTTTTACAGTGTTCGTTTTTTGAACAGCACCTGAAAATTGTTAATCCAGATTTAATAATAATTGATTTAGGAACTAACGATGGATATACAAGCAAGTTTGATTCAGTTGCTTATGAAACAAATTACACTACAATTATCGAAAAAATAAAATCTGTAAATTCGGATATAGCAATAGTAGCATTTGTTCCTAACGATTGTTATTTATACAAAAAAAGAGCTAACCCTGCAACGGCAACGCAAGAACGTATTTTAAAACGAATTTCCGAAAAACAAAATATTGCGGTCTGGAACAAATATGAGATTATGGGCGGATTCAATTCATCATTGACTTGGTATAAAAACTTGTTAATGACTTATGACAGAGTACATTTTACAAACGCAGGATACCAACTACTTGGAGATATGTTTTTTAATGCATTTATAAATTCATACAATTTTCATCTCGAAAAAATTTAAACAATGTTGAATATTTTTGACTAATTTTTTTAGTTTTGTACAATTTTTTGAACGAATTTGAATTATTCACTTAAATATCAGTTAATAAGATAATTATATAAAGTTAAACTATTCTGAAAATTGGAAAATGTTATAAGTTATTTAAAAGAAATTTTTCTTTTTGACAAAGATGCACCTTTAATTTTTACTCAATTTTATTTCTGGGGATTTTTTACAATTGTTTTTGGTATTTATATAGCTATCCATAAACGAATTGCTCTTAGAAATATTTTTTTATTTATTGTAAGTGTTTTTTTCTATTATAAAACTAGTGGTTTTTATTTCTTTTTGTTGTTATTTTCAACTGTAACTGATTATTATATTGGCAATTCCATATACAAATCAGAAAATATTTCAAAACGTAAATTACTTGTTACTGTAAGTATTTTTATAAATTTATTTGTACTTTCATATTTTAAATATTCTTATTTTTTTATAGATACAGTAAATTATATTTTCAATACTGATATTGCTGTAATAGATGTATTTGCAAAATGGACAAATAATTTTGCAGGAACTCATTTCAGTATAGATAAAATTATTTTACCTGTAGGAATTTCGTTCTACACATTTCAAACAATTAGTTATTCTATTGATATTTATAGAAAAAAATTAGAACCGGTAAAAAATGTTCTTGATTTTGGATTTTATGTCTCATTTTTTCCACAATTAGTTGCAGGTCCAATTGTTAGAGCATCTGAATTTATTCCTCAAATTTACAAAGAATTTAAACTCACGAAAGAAGAATTTGGAATGGCTGTTTTTTTGATTCTCAACGGATTACTAAAAAAAATGTTCATATCCGACTATATTGCTGTAAATTTTATCGACAGAGTTTTTTCAAATCCTATGATGTACGGCGGTTTTGAAAATCTGATGTCGCTATATGCTTATTCGGTACAGGTTTATTGTGATTTTTCGGGGTACACCGATATTGCTATTGGTGTTGCACTTTTGATGGGTTTCAGATTACCTCAGAATTTTAATTCGCCATATAAAGCTGTTAGCCTTGGCGAATTCTGGAAACGTTGGCATATGTCGTTATCATCTTGGTTAAAAGACTACTTGTATATTCCACTTGGCGGAAATAAAAAAAGTGAGTTAAGAACAAATATCAATTTAATGATTACAATGCTTTTAGGTGGATTATGGCATGGGGCAAGCTGGCAATTTGTAATTTGGGGCGGACTAAATGGCATTGGTTTAGTGTTTTACAAATATTGGCGAAAAATAAGTCCATTCAAAAACAGTAACCATTGGCTTGTACGTGTTTATGCAATTTTTCTGACTTTTAATTTCATAACTTTTACACGAATTTGGTTTAGAGCAGATAGTATGGAAATTGCAAACAGCATTATATATCAGATTACTAATGCTTTTGATTTTTCTAAAATAGGTATTATGATTATTGCTTACTGGAAAGTTTTTATAATGATTCTTTTGGCTATGGTAATTCATTGGTTACCAACTAATATTAAAGATAAGTATAAACAAATTTTTATTCAAACTCCTAATTTAGTAAAAGTTGCTGTTGTAACTGTAGTTATATTTATTATTTATCAGGTACGTTCTGCTGATATTCAACCTTTTATTTATTTTCAGTTTTAAAAATTGTATACAATTATATTTATGTGACTTATTTATTTTTAGATAAGTATTTTATTGATTTTCATAATATTACAAAATATAATTCTTTTTTTATATAAAGTTAAATATCAAATAATTAATATTTTAAGTCATATTAGCAAATTTAATACTTTATTGTTAAGAGATTGACATTGATTAAAAATATTTTTTCTCTGTGAACTCCGTAACTCTGAGTTTTACAAAAAACATAAACACAGAGTCACAAAGCACACAAAGTTTTTATTCAATTATCGGAGTCCACCTTGATATTTTTCTACATAATTGATAACAAATAAAATACAAATTGAATAATTTTTTACATCAACTGAAAATAAAACATTCTCAAATTTTACAAAATCTCAAATTCCCAAATTTTCACATTCTCTCATTCTCAAATTAAAAAGAATAATTGCTCTAATAAACAAATATTTTTTCTGTTTTTATGATACTTGTTTTTAAATTCATAAACTGCAATAAATAAACTCCTTGAGGTAAATTATTTTTATACAATACATATTTACCATTACTTTCAAATGTTTCCTGTTTAATGATTTTGCCTGTCAAATCTAAAAGAAGGACTTGATATTCTGAATTATCTGTATCGGTAATTTCAATAAAAGTAAAATCTGTAAATGGATTTGGATAAATTGAAATTGAATTTTCGCTTATTGTACTTATTGAATTTGCTGTAACAGAAATAGGTATATGCCAGTCCTGATTATTGTTATTATTCCAAGTATTGTTATCATAACTAATAACAAAATCAACCATTTCAACATTTTGAATAGGATTATTAAAAGGACCTAAATTGATATATCGTAAATTTCCATTTTGCTGAAACGGAGTTTTTACGGCTGCCCCCGAAGTATTTGTTGTACCAATTGGTTTATATACATTATTTGGTGAAGCCCAGTTATTTACTCCCCAGTATAACTTTCCGCCTACACTGTTTAATGTTGCATCGTTATTTACAAAAACTGTAATAATGTCATCTTTTGTAGGATTTTCGGGATACCAACTTACTCCATCTGTTGTAACATTTTGTAGAACATTGATTAAAAATGTATAGATATTTTCGCTGTATCTACCTTCGCTATCAATTACTTTAAACTCAAAACTAGCATAAGGCATTCCATATTGTCCTGCATCCGGTGTAAATTCCAGCAAACTAACATCAAGGTAATCAGTAAAAGCTGTAACATTATCACCTTGATATAAAAGGCTGCCTGCGGTTTCCACAGAAATAATTTTTATACCGGCAAAAGTTGCACCGCTAAATCCGGAAAATGTAAAATTAGATTCCAAAAAATTATAAGAATTATCCAGCAAAATTGTTACCGAACTATTTGCACCGACAGGATTTTCGCTTATCACGTTTATTGTCATTATATAATTATTTGAACTATACAAACCATTACTGTCTTTAACTTTAAACGTAAAACTCGCGTAAGGTGAACCTGATGAACCTAAAGCAGGTTTAAAAACAAGATTTGTAATATCTTCATAATCAGAATTTACAACAACATCAATGCCACTGTATTCCAAATCACCTACGGTTTCCTCCGAAATTAACTTAATTCCAGCAAAAGAAGCTCCGGTTATCCCCGAAAAATAAAAATCGTTTTCAGTAAAATTATAATTAACATTTATTGAAGTACTTACTGTTTCATTAGCGCCTGTTGGTTCTTCACCTGGTGTATTATTTACGGTTATATGAAAATCAGAATTATAATTGTTATTCCAAGTATTATCGCCATAATGAATTACAAAAGCAATTCGGTTAACTATTTGTGCTGCATTGTTAAATGGACCTAAAACAACAGTAAAAATTCCATCATTATCAGTATCAGTAAATGGAGTTTCAACCGCTGGACCTGTTCCAAATAATTGAGTGTTAGCAATCCAGTATGCATTATTTGGAGTTTGCCAAACTTTGTTTATATCATTAACTCCCCAATGCAATTTTGTAGTAGCTGTTGCATTTGTACAAGTAATTGTAATATATTCATTTAGATTTGGTAGTTCGGGCAACCAACTTACTTCAGAACCAATCGGTGTTGTAGTTCCATCTCCAACCCAAACATGCTGTATAGGTGATTTTGCAATATTCCCGTTAACATCAATAGCTTCAACATAATAATCAATTAATACATTTTCCATGTCAGTAATTTCAGCAGAATATTTATCTGCTTTATATGTTGGTAAAGGATTTGTTATTGATGCTTGGACAGTTGCAGTCATTGTTAAATCATTCCAAATACCCACGCCAGTTCCACCTGTATAAGTCTCATTTACAACTGTTAATAAATCATTATTCCCATCAGCATCAATTCTGTATTTTAATTTTACTGATGTTAATCCTTTATAATCAAAAACATAAGTCCATACTGTAAAATCTGAAGGCATCACAGTAGTTCCCCATTCTATATCTCCCGGATTATAAGGTTCTCGCTGAGGTACATAAATAGTTGGTGGCGTTAAATCATTTCCGGTGTTTACAATATTTAATGCTTGAGCAACAGCTAGATTACAAGCTCTTGCCGGATGCGAATCCCACATTTCTGTTCCATCCCAATACCAATAGCAACTTGTTTGTGAATTTAAATAATATTTCCATGCTTGGGTTGTGTAACTACTTGATGGATTTATTTGTTCTGCTGTCTGCACAATATTTTTTGCTGCTGTTACAACGCTCCAGCTATTTCTATCTGGACTGTAATTTGGAGTTCCTAAATAATTTCCCGGATCACCGTTCCATTTCTTAAATTCAGGATCACCTGAGTCCGCTCCTACCCAGCTACCATCTTGAACATGAATAATATCAGATGTTTCAGGAGGAAACATATCTAAATAGTCCTGTACTGTTGTGCAAACGAACCTTGATGGATTTGCTTGAAGCCAATTTACAAAATTCTGAAAATTGCCACCGTAATATCCTTCCGAACCACCACCATAATTATCTCCATCATGGTGTAAAACAATTAACATTGGGTGATTTGAGTCGGTATTATAACTTTCCATCTGGCTCATCACATTTTCGTAATTTAAAGCACCAAATCCACCACGTCCGTCTTCATTACCTAAATATCTTGAAGTTGGAACTGCAACAATTTTTGAAACAGCTCCCGAAGTTGGATTTACATATTGCACATAATGAGGTTGGTGTGCCCATTGAATTGATACTGCAGAGGGAGCCCAAAGCCCATTTAGTGATTTCCAATCGTTTGGATTTTCGTTAATAATATCAGCTTTATTTGGTCGCAAAACACCTGTTCCATCTCCAACCGGACAACCAACAGATGCTCTTTCAAAATTAAAATTATCGACCATAACCCATTGTAAGTCTTCGTCAACTAAAGCAGGAATCATTCTTTCTGAAAAAGCATTTTCAGGAGGAAAAATTCCTTTTGAATATGTAAATGAAGGGAAATTTGTTGCAAAAATTGATTTATGAGCTTGAATTTGTTTGCGAATATCATTATAATCAATTAGTCCCATAAGTGGATGATGATAACCAAATCCAACTAAATCAATACGTGGATTGTTTAAAACTGTCTTTTTTGATGTAATATAATTCCAGCTACTTTTCCAGTTACTAAACCCGTGTCCTGAAGTTTCGAGATTATTCAGATTTTCAACCAGCGAACCTGATAGACTAACCTGTGCACCAAGATGTCCGAGATTTGCATTTATACCTTTCTGAACAGCATCTTTAGGCCAACTTGTATAAGGACCAGTACGTTGATTAAAAATATCATATAAATTATAACTATACACCCCAGATGATTGTGTTTGCATTACAGTTTGGTATGGAAAATAAATTGGTTGGTGCATGTGCCAGTGAAATGCAATATAAATTGGTGGATTTGTTTTTGTTGAATCCTTCTGTGAAAAAGAATTTACAGAAATTAAGAGCAACAAAAAAACAATCAATAAATTGGATATTTTTTTCATGGTATCAGATTTTATATTTTTAAATTATGATACCAAATATACGAAATAATTATATTTGTTTACTTTGTTGAATTATAGTTTTTTTATGCAATCGAAACCGCAAACGATTTCTATAAAAATGTTTAAAAACACAATAGAAAATTGCTTGAAATTGTTAATAAAAAAAAGGATAGTTATGCACTATCCTTTTTTAATATAATCAGTAATTTATTTTTTTTAAAATTATTTTACAGGTTGATAAATTTTTGTTTGCCATTTGGTTGAATCTGGCTCTGTTGCAGGGTCTGTGATGTATTCTTCCCAAGGAGCACCGCTTATTTCCAAATTATTAGATTTAAGATAGTTATCAATTTCAACCCAAGTATTTACAACTTTATCGTAAGGACCAATATGTAATGCTGTAACTACTTTTCCTGTATAAGTTTCAGATACTTTAATTTTGTCATTTCCTGTTACCACTCCTGAAACCGGAATACCACATTCAACATCATTTATGC
>Ga0316608_1000677_pt1 | contig 14965 bp, 9 predicted proteins | sample MIS2016152B_MG_FD_207673 | JGI IMG/M metagenome (GOLD analysis project Ga0316608, IMG submission 207673) | Microbial mat bacterial communities from Middle Island sinkhole, Lake Huron, Michigan, United States - MIS.2016.152B | ecosystem: Environmental > Aquatic > Freshwater > Lake > Sediment...
ATAAAGTGCGTGCTTTTAATACGGGCGGGGTGGATTATTTAACCAAACCTTTTCAAGTGGAAGAAGTCAAAGCGCGGGTTGCCACACACTTGCAACTAAAAGATTATCAGGATAATTTAGAGAGAAAAGTCGCCGCAGGTTTGGAAGAAATTCGGTTGCTTAATCAAGAAATTACCGCCACCCAACGGGATGTTATTATCATGTTGGGTTCTATTTGCGAAGGGCATTCAGAGGAAACCGCTCTTCATGTTAAACGGGTTGCCGCCTATGCTTATTTTTTAGCCCAACGCTGTCACTTGGATGAAAAACAAGCCTGCCTGATTAAAGAAGCCGCACCGATGCACGACCTTGGTAAAGTTGCCATTTCTGATGCTATTTTAGAAAAAAAAGGCCCGCTAACTGGTGAGGAATGGTTGGTTATGAAAACTCATACCATTTTAGGCTATAAAATGCTTTGCTATTCTGAACATCCGTTGTTTAAAACAGCGGCAACTATCGCCTTAGAACACCATGAAAAATACGATGGCTCAGGGTATCCGAATGCGTTTAAAGGTAAAGAAATTCACATCGCAGGGCGAATTGTTGCGATTGCGGATGTGTTTGATGCCCTTGATAGTGTGCGTTGCTACAAACCAGGCTGGCCCTTAGAAAAAATCCTCGCGTTACTTAAAGAACAACGCGGACGGCATTTTGACCCAGTGCTGATTGATGTTCTTTTTGCCAATTTAGATGATTTTTTAGCCCTGCGGCAGCAGTTTTATCATCACACTCCGTAAAACAATGCCTACTCTCGTTCTTTCAACTGCGGGTAAAACATTACACTTAACGTGTACGGCGCAACAATCTGTTTTAGAAGCTTTAACAACCGCACAAATTAAAATCAGCTCTGCCTGTGCAGGACATGGGTTTTGTGGGTTATGCAAAATCACCTTAAAAGCAGGCGTTGTCAGTCAATTAACCGCCATTGAGCAAGATAAATTATCCCAATCGCAAATAGCCCAAGGCACACGGCTTGCCTGTCAAGTTTATCCAGGCTCTGATTTGACCCTCACCATTGAAAATACCCTAAACACTTTGTCTTGGAAACGGTTATCTTCTTTAGATAAAATCCTTCTTAATGAACAAGATAGCTATGCTATTGCATTGGATTTAGGCACAACGCAGCTACGTTTATCTTTATGGAATCTCACCCAACAACGGCGAGTGATGGCTTGGTTGATTTTTAATCCACAATACCAATTTGGTGCAGATATTCTCAATCGGTTAACTGCGGCTCAATCCCTTGATAATGCGACAGAAATGTTGCTGTTAATTCAACAGGCAATTAAAAAAATCATTCGTGTGATAGCTAAATTAATTCCTCTTGCACAACTGAAAAAACTCTATGTGGTGGGCAATACCGCGATGTTGGCATTGTTAGCACAGAAAAATTATTTATCTCTCTTAAATCCAACCTATTGGTCACAATACTTGGACTGCACAATCACCAATGTCAGCGCGTGGCAAACCGCCCTTGGTTTAACCGCAACCACTGACATTGCTACCGTGCCACCTTTAGCAGGTTTTATCGGCTCGGATTTATTGGCAGGACTTTTTAGCACAGGGTTAATGCGTGATACCCGTTGTCGATTGTTGATTGATTTTGGCACAAATTCTGAAATGGCATTATGGGACGGCAGCAAACTGTGGATTAGCTCTGTGCCAGGGGGACCTGCGTTTGAAGGCTGTGGAATTAGTTGTGGAATGCCCGTAGGAGAGGGTGCGATTTATCAAATCGCCGCACCGTCCTCTTCAAATTGGGACTACAAAGTCATCGGACACAGCAAACCTTTAGGGCTATGCGGCTCAGGCTTGGTTGATGTAATTGCCCATTTAATTTCCACCCGCCAATTACAGCGAAATGGGCGTTTTACAACAAAAGAGGCAAAAGAAATTTCTCTGCCCTTGTCAGCCACCGTTGCGCTGGCGATAAAAAAGCAAGATATTGATATTTTTCAGCAAGCCAAAGCCGCGACAGGGGCGGCGATTGTTCAGCTTTTTAAACAATCAGGTGTACCCCTTGCCGCGATTGAAACCTTGTTTGTCTGCGGAGCTTTTGGACAATTTTTGACCATTGAAAATGCCCAAGCGATTGGTTTATTACCACCGCTTGCCGCAGAAAAAATCCAACTTTATCAAAACTCAGCTTTAAAAGGCTGTGAGTTGTTGTTATCCAGACCGCAATCGCTTGGCTCGTTAAGTGAAATTAGAGCAAAAACTACCCTGCTTAATATGTCGTATGTGCTTAATTTTGATGAATGTTTTGTGGAAAACTTGTATTTACAACCGATGCAATTTTAAACTGCGTGATGTGATTTCTTGATAATTCTGCATGGGTAAAAAATAGCTGTTTACCTATATAAAAGGGTATGATTATCAACGAACCCGTTAGCTTTAAGGAGCGTTTAAGTGCTGACAAAAATTATCACCGCCTACAATGAAGCGGTGTTTGATACCGACCGTGACCAGGCTTTGGAAATCATCCATCAAGCGGTTGCAGAGGGCATAACACCTGAAGATATTGTCTTTAAAGTCGTGATTCCTGCGATGGAATTAATGATTAAGTCTATCAGTGAAGATTTTGATGCCAATCTGGCGCAACATTTCATGGCATCGCAAATTGCTTCGCAAGTGACCGATGAAATGGTGGCAAAATTTCAAACCAGTCCTCATGTTGTCGGTACGGTGATTCTTGGCACGTCGCATGGCGATATGCACACCCTTGGCAAGCGCATTGTCAGCGGTTGTTTGCGCTCCTTAATGATTGAAGTGGTGGATTTAGGGGTTAATATTCCTGCGGAACAATTTGTTGAAGCCGCCCTTACGCATAATGCCTCGGTGATTGCGATTTCCTCGATGATGATGCACACCGCGCGTAGCGAATTAGGTTGTCTTAAAGTGCGGGAAATTCTTAAAAATAAGAATCTGGAGGACAAAATTAAAATTGTGGTCGGTGGTGCGCCCTATCGTTGGGACCCGCATTTATATCAAGCGGTACAAGCAGACGCTTGGGCAGAAGATGGGATTACCGCAGGTAAAGTGATTAAAGAATTGATAATGGAGATGCAAAAATGATGACGGGGATGGACAGAATTGTTGCCGCATTGAACGGTGAAAAATCCGACAGAATTCCTGTCTTTTGCAATTTACTCGACCAAGGCGCGAAAGAATTAGGGATTGCAACGTTGCAAGAATATTACTCAAAAGGGGAGTATGTCGCACAAGCGCAACTGAAAATGCGGGAAAAATACGGCTATGACAATCTGTGGAGTTTATTTTATGTGGGTAAAGAAGCCGAATTATTAGGCTGCAAAAAAATCATTTATGCCACCGATGGGCCACCGAATGTCGAACATTTTGTGATTAGCACTTACGATGATATTGCAAAATTAGAGATTCCCACTGATTTAATCAATCATCCTGCTTTTGCGCAAGAACGGATTTGTTTAGAAATTCTCAGTCGGGAAGCCAAAGGCAAATACCCGATTTGTGCCTATTTAACCGCGAGTATGACGCTGCCCGCCCTTTTAATGGGCATGGATAAATGGTTTGATTTACTGTTTTTTGGCCCAACCGACGTGCGAGATGAATTGTTACGCAAATGCTCGGCATTTTTTCACCAAGAAGTTGCCGCGTATCGGCAAGCGGGAGCGGATATTATTCTCTATGCCAATCCGTTTGGTTCAACCGATTTTATTCCGATGAAACAATTTAACCAATTGTCGATGCCCTGGATGAAAAAAGATTTACAGCCGGGTGGCGTGGCAGACGTGGTGTATTACTGTGGCAGTTCACGAATGAATAATGTCATCAAGCCCGTTGTGGAACAATTAGCAATTCAAACTTTTTATTTAAGTCCCAATGATGATGTGGCGATAGGTAAACAAAATGTTGCAGGACAGGGTTTAACTTGGGGCGTTATCAATGATATTTTACTGATTGATTGGACAGAGCAGGAAGTGCGAGCGGAGGTAAAACGGATTATTGAGGCAGGTATGGCAGGGGGAAAATTTGGTTTTGGCACGTTAGTGATGCCTTATAAAATACCCGAACAAAATATTCGTGCCATGCTAGATGCCGCCTATGAATTTGGTCGCTATGCCTAGGTAAAAAACGTTTTTTTATTTAAAACGCCCCTCAATAATTCCTAGTTATCATCGCTAACGTTAAAAACTTATGAAAAAAATTACTTTGAGTATTCGCACCAAAGTCATGTTGTTGGCACTTTTGCCTATTATCTTTTGTGGGATTTTATTAGAAGGGCTGATTTATACCAAAGCAAGTCCTCTATTAATTGAAAATGAGTTGCTTAATTTAAAAAAAGTGGCTTTATTATATCAAAATAATTTTGCGCAACAATTACAACCAACACAACAGGAATTATTAACTTTAGCCGATACACTGGCGCAAAAAAAAGCGGATAAAAAAGCTTTATCTGCAAGTATTGAAACTTTTTTACGGCAACACCCAGCGTTTATTTCGGTTAGTTTAGTGAATCAGACTACTCAACGCGAACTTCTTTCTGTGCAGAGAACCGATGAATATACCATTGTGTCTTTATCTGAAAACCATTTAAACAAACAACATAATCAATTTATTAAACAAGCCATGTTATTAAAAAAAGGGCAAATTCATTTATCCTCTTTTTCATTAACACAAAGTCAATTAAAAACGACCCCAGAATTGATACCCTCTGTTCAATTAGCAACGACTTATCCCTATCAAGACAATACCCATGTCCTTTTAATTGTAAGCCTTAATGCAACGGGTTTATTAAATAAAGCTATTCCTGCACAACTAAAAAATACCACCGCTTATTTAACCAATCAAAAAGGGGTCATCTTATCTTTTTTAACCGATAAAAATCATCCTTTACAATTAACGCAAACAATTCAAGGGCGTTTTCCAGAAACACAGGCCTTATTAACAGAGAATAATCAGCCACTGGAAATAATGCTTTTCCCTGGACAAAAAAATGATTTCCACTATGTCTTTGCCACCACATTACACTACACGCCATTGGATGATAAGTATTTTTTAGCCGTTGTGATTTCATCGGCAAAAGAAACTCTTTTAGCGCAGGTTAATGAAAAATTATTATTCTTGCTGAGTATGGGAGTGCTAGGGATTTTTGCCTTAAGTTTTTTGACTTATTTTTTTATTCAGAAAATCACCCAACCGTTACAAGAATTAGTATTTGCCAGTCATCATTTAGGAAACGATTTTTCTACCCTGAATTTTCCAACCGATTCTAATGATGAATTAGCGGCTTTAGCACAATCCTTAGAAAATATGAATCGCACCATTATTAAGCAAAATGAAGCCTTGAAAAATACCGCATTGATGAATCAATCCATTATGAATAATATGAGTGATGCGTTGATTACTATTGATGAGGAAGGGGTGGTTAATTTTTTTAATACCGAGGCAGAACAGCTGTTTAATTACAGTGCCGAAGAAATAAAAGGTAAAAGTATCGCGCTTTTAATTCCAGAGACTTATCAATCTGATTATGCCAGTTATTTAAATCGCTATTTTGAAAAAGACCGTGTCAAATTATTAACACAACGGGTTGATATTGAAATGATGGGGTTAAAAAAAGATGGCTCTACTTTCCCCTTAGAACTATCCGTCACTGAAATGATTTTGCAACGGCGTAAAGCAACCGATAAGACTTTTTTTATTGGGTTATGTCGTAATATAGAAGCGCGTAAAACAGCCGAGCAGAATTTAAAACGCGCAGAAGAAATTGCAATTGTCGCAAGAAAAGAAGCCGAAAAAGCCAATGCAGCAAAATCACAGTTTTTGTCCAAAATGAGCCATGAATTTAAAACCCCTTTGAATGCTATTTTAGGGTTTTCACAAATTGAATTATATGATAAAAACTCAACTTCTGATAAATCACAAATTCAATCAATTTATGATGCAGGCAATCATTTATTGACAATGGTTAATGATGTTTTAGATTTATCGACCCTTGAAATAGGTGAAATAAATTTATCCTTAGAAGCAGTTGCCGTTAGTGATTTTTTTAAAGAAATTTATCAAGAATGTTTATTATTAGCACAAGAAAAACAAATTACGGTTGAATTACATTTAGCGATTGACCAAGCCTGTTTTATTAATGTTGATAGAAGCAAGTTAAAACAAATTTTATTAAATTTAACGACCAATGCGGTTAAATTTAATCGTAACAATGGCTTTATTCTCTTATGTCTTACGCGATTGTATGATGACACTATTGAATTTTCTATTGAAGACCAAGGCGTTGGTATTGCAATGAATAAATTAGGCTTAATCTTTAAGCCTTTTGAACGATTAAATGCGTATGACCAAGGTATTGATGGTTTAGGCATTGGTTTAATGATTGCCAAACAATTAACCGAAAGTATGGGGGGAACAATTGGGGTTGAAAGTATTGAAAATGAAGGCTCCCGCTTTTATGTTTGTTTCCCATTAGCCTTACCTGAAGAAAATTATGGCTGAGAACGAGGTTGAAAATTTAAAACAACGGGTTAAAAAACTGGCAATAGAAAAGTCTTATTTACAGTTAATTATTCAATTAATGAGTCGATTAAGTGCGGTGTCAGGTTTAGAAAATACCATTGATAATTTATTACACACCGTGGTGGATGTTTTAGGGGGAGCTAATTTAATTTTATATTATAAAATTGATGAGACTATTTTTTATGCGGATGTGTATGGTAAAAAACAAAAATTAGAAGCTATTTCTGATGCGGCTGTTTTACAGGTTTATCAAACAAAAATGCCTTTAGAATATGAACATGATTTTAAAGATACCCATTTAATGAGCGCTGAATTTACCAAAGCTTATACTTGGATTTTTCCATTACAAGTGGGAAATGAAATCATCGGCGTGATTAAAATGGAAAGTTTGCATATTGGAATGCACGAGCTTTATGTGCATTTACCTGTTTTTTTTAAGTACACGGCATTAATTTTAAAAAATGAAATTTTAGGTTATACCTATTTACAGCAGATTAATCGGCAATTAGAAAAAGAAATTATTTGTCGTAAAGACATCGAAAAGGATTTGCGCCAAGCAAAAACCGCCGCCGAGGCAGCCAATCAAGCAAAAAGTGTATTTTTAGCGAATATGAGCCATGAATTGCGCACTCCCATGAATGCGGTATTGGGTTTTTCTAAAATTATGCAAAATGATACACAACTAACGGCGGCACAACGGCAAAATTTAGATATTATTAATCGCAGTGGTTCACATTTATTAAATTTGATTAATGATATTTTAGATATGGCAAAAATTGAAGCGGGGCGGATTATTATTGAACCCGAAGCCTTTGATTTAGGGGAGGCAATTCGCGATATTGTGGATATGATGCGCGAGCGCGCTGAAAATAAAAAGCTACTTTTATCGCATACTGAAACCTCTTGTTTTCCGCGTTTTGTTAAAACAGACCCGTATAAATTGCGGCAAATTTTAATTAATTTATTAGGCAATGCCATTAAATATACCGAATCTGGCAATGTAAATTTATTTTTAAATAGCACTCCGCATACCGAAGAAAATAAATTATGGCTTATTTGTGAAGTTGAAGATACAGGCGATGGCATTGCTTTGACGGATCAAGCAAAAATTTTTGAACCCTTTATTCAGGTTGGTAAAAATAGTGCGCAAAAAGGCACGGGATTAGGTTTACCGATTACCAAACAATATATTCAATTAATGGGTGGCACTATTTCTGTGACGAGCCAAATTAAACAAGGCTCAACTTTTCGGATTGAATTGCCTGTTGAGATTATTTCTGAAGCAGAAATTATGGCAATTAAGCCGCTGCAACAGCAAGTGATTGGTTTGGCTGAAAATCAAATTTTGCATCGCTTGTTGATTGTTGATGACCATGATGAAGGGCGATTGTTGCTAAAAAAAATATTGCAACCGTTTGGCTTTCAGTTACGGGAGGCAGCGAATGGGCAAGAGGCGGTTGCGATTTTTAAAAATTGGCAACCTGATTTGATTTGGATGGATATTCGGATGCCTGTGATGGACGGCGAGGAAGCAACCCGACAAATTAGGGCATTGCCTAATGGCAAAAAAACAGTGATTATAGCATTAACCGCTAGCGTTTTTGCCGACCAACACGCCGCGTTATTGCAAGCAGGCATTAATGAAATTATCAGTAAACCGTATCGGATTGAAGAAATTTTTACTTGTTTGCATGATTATTTGAAGGTGCAGTTTATTTATCAACAAACTGAAACAACGGTTGAGCCTCCTGTAACCCTGTCAGCGGTGCATTTCAAACAATTACCGAGCCAATTACAAAGCCAATTGCACGATGCTGCGCTACAATTGGATATAGAACAGACAACGCAAGTGATTAATCAAATTGCATCGCAGGATATAAATCTGGCAAATCAGTTACAACAACGGGTGGAAGAAATGGATTTTCAGGCAATTTTGGATATAACAACATAGAACTGAATTGATGCGTGCAGTTACTGATTAATTTTTATGTCTAATCGTGATAGATTGATTTTTTTGGAGCGAAACGCTCTTTTATTTAAAACCAAAGGGGAAAAAAATGGCAATTAGTTTACAAAAAGGACAACGGATTAGTTTAGACAAAGAAGCGAAAGGGATTGAAAAATTGTGTGTGGGGGTCAATTGGGGTGCAATTGAGAAAAAAAGCTTATTTGGCAGAAAATCACAAGAGGCAGTGGATTTAGATGCGACGGCGGCGTTGTTTTCTGAAAACAAACAATTGCTGGATGTGGTTTATTTTGGGCAATTAGGTTCAAAATGCGGCTCGATTCGTCATTCAGGCGATGACAGAGTCGGCGATACAGGCGGTGATGATGGTTTGGATAATGAAGTGATTTCCGTGGACTTAAGCCGCGTCCCTACAACCGTTCAGCAAATTGTTTTTCTGCTAAATTCTTTTCGTGGACAAGATTTTGGGGTGATTCCTTTTGCTTCAATTCGGATTTATGAAGGCACACCGACTCAGGTTAAAACCATTATCGCAACGTTTGATATTGCCAATGATGCAACCTTTAAAGGCAAAGTTTCAATGGTGATGGGCAAACTGTATCGGCATGGTGCAGAATGGAAATTTACTACCTTCGGTGATGCCACAGCGGATACAAAGTTAGAGCAAACTCTGCAAACGGTTGCAGATAAGTATTTGTAAACGCCTCTTTAACTTCCCTCCTTTTTTAAAGGAGGGTTTGGCGCGTTAAGCGATTGGAAATTTAACCCAAAACGTACTGCCTTTTCCGATTGTGCTTTCTAAGCCTACCGCCCCCCCCATGAGTTCAGCCAATTGGCGGGTAATCACCAGCCCAATCCCTGTGCCTTCAATCGTAGTTTTTTCTGCTTCAAGTCGTTGAAAAGGTTGAAATAATAACACTTGCTGCTCGGCGGTTAATCCTTTGCCTGTATCGGTGACACAAACCTGCAAGTGATTAGACTCTGTGATAACGCCATGAATTTTGACAGAACCTTGAGAGCGATTATATTTGATGGCATTGGAAAGATAATTTAGCACAATTTGTTTTGCTCGCTTTTTATCAACGGATAAGACAATTTTTTCCCATTCTGCCACGTCCGTTGTCAGTGTTATCCGATGTTGTGTCGCCATTGGTGCAATCACGCCAAGGCATTCGCTGATAATGTCTTTAAATAAAACGTGGCTCATTTGTAATTTAATCTGCCCCATTTCAATTTTGCCCAAGTCTAACAACTCATTAATCAACTCAAGCAAATGATGACCTGCGATAATAATCTCCTCAGTATGCTCGACTTGCTCTGGCGTTAAAGGAGCGTCTTCATCGGTTTGTAACAGTTGGCTATAGCCTAAAATAGCATTCAAAGGTGTTCGCAATTCATGGCTCATGTGGGATAAAAACTGGCTTTTAGCGAGATTTGCTTGCTCGGCACGTTCTTTCATTAATTTTAAATACGACTGCTCTTGGGCTTTTTTAATCAGCTCATCGGTCATTCTGATGAGATGACTAATATCATGGAAGGTCAGCACCGCCCCACAGTGTTTGCCTTTTTTGCTTTCCAACGGCGACACGTTCACATTCACAATTACGTTTGAAGCCAGCGTTGTGGCAGGATTTAATACACATTGAAGTAGCTCAATGGATTTATTTTCCAGCAAACTTTGTTTAATGACGGCCATCAGCGAGGTGGACTGGTGAGTGACGGTCGTTAAGGAAGCTTTGTGGTCAATCACTTGTCCAATCAGTTCAACATGCGTGGTGTTTAGCATTGTTCCTGCAACAGGATTGGCATATTCAATGATTCCTTCTTTGGAGGTCGTTATCACGCCGTCTGTCACCGCATTTAAGGTAATTAAAGCACGTTTGCGTTCGGCAAATAAGGCTTGAATCATTTCATCAAGGTAACGCCAACTCCAAAGTGGATAACTGATAACCGTGACAAACAGTGCAACCGATGGGGCAAACCAAAACCCATAACTTTGGAGTAAGCCTGAGCTAAAAATTAAGATACTGCCAAACAACACAGTATTTAAAGCCAGACCTATTTTCAGTGAATAACGGATATAAGTTTGGATACTTAAACAGGTGATAACACTGGCAATCACAAATTGCCACAACAGTGGGACAGGTTGCCAAAAACATTTTTTAAGCAAGCCATCTAAAATGGCTCCAATAAAATCAACGCCACTAATTTTTTGATTATCCGTACTAATTGGCGTTAGCTCACTGTGTCCTAAGCCTGTGGCGGTCAAGCCAATTAAGATATATTTGTCTCTAAAAAACTCAAGTGGAATATTGCCCTGCAAAACATCAAGATAAGAAACCTGCACAAAACCTTTCTCATGGTCATAAAATGGTAGCCAAATTTGATATTCACCATTGAGCTGCCCATTAGTAACCGTACTGTGCTTGGCTTTAATGGCAGAAATATCCTGTTTATGTTGCAAGCTGTACATCACAAACGCCACAGAAGTCCATAACGGTTGTTTTAAACCTGTTTTTGAATACACACTGCGATGTACACCGTCTTTATCAGGATTGACATTGACATGACCCAAATAGGCATACTTGGCATACATGGGTAGCGGTACGGTTTCAATTAAGCGGTTGTCTTGCTGTTCAATCACCACGGGTAACACCACGCGCTGATTGGCTTTAATGGCATTGGCAAGCTGCAAATCGTTATCTGGATTATTATAATCAGGTTCTGCAAAAATAAAATCCAAAGCAATGGCGCGGGTAGGAATTAAGGTCAGTTGATTAAGTAATTTAGCATGAGTGCTTCGCGACCACGGCCAGCGTCCTAAACCTCTTAAGCTTTTTTCATCCACTTCAATAATGATAATGTCTTGCGAAGGGGCTTTTGCAAACAGCTTAATTTGTTGGTCATAAAAAAAACGGTCAAATCGCCAGAGCGCGTCAGTATAAGTCAGCAATAAAGTGATGATAAGGAGAAAAACTGAAATAAAGACCCGCTCAATGTGTTTTGGTTTTGGCATTTAACTCAAAGATGGCTGAGGTTTTACAGCATAAACAGCAAAGGCGATAACATAAACAACGTTTGCCAATAATCCGCAGGAATTTCTATTTTTTGAATATGTCCAAAATGCGTTTCACCTGTTTTTTTATCCGTTATCCCAACGCGCATAAAATAATTACCTGAGGCAAGCGTGATAGTAGGACGGGTGAAATTAAGATCGGTGACAAGGTGATTAAACTTTTCATCCTCTGCCAATTGCACCCGATAGGTTTCCCCTTTAGCACTGTTTTTCCAACGCACGACTAAATCACCTGCCTGAATACGCGCAGTTTCCGCCGCTAACAGAGCCGAATCGGGTTGATAAGTAAATTTCTGTACATCGCTAAATTCGCCTTCTTGTCCGTATTGGTCAATACTGGCAACGCGCCAGTAATAATCAGCATTTTTTAACGAGTCAGCGAGCCGAAACTCATGCGGAATCAAACGCTGTTTATCAATAAAGGTACTGGAAAAATCAGGGGTGCGTGCCACTTGAAAGTGGTAGGCAATCGCGCCTGACACTTCGCCCCATTTAAACACAGGATTGGGTTCATACACGGTGCTGTTTAAACTGGGCAAGATAATAAAGGGCGGCGACAACTGCACATCTAAGGCAAACTGCACCACCGCATCCATCCCTTCTAAGCCTTCATTATCAATTCCGCGCACTCGTGCCGCATAATTTCCCCCTTGTAACGTGGCACTTTGTAAAATTGGCTGCTCGGTTCGGGCTTCATAAACTAAGCTTTTAAATTCCTTATCTGGCGCGATTTCAATCCGATACGCCACCGCTTTTGCCAACGGTTTAAAAGGAACACTCAAAATAGACCCTTTAACCGTGGGCAATATGCTGGATAAATCAGGCGCGGGCAATAAATCTTTGGGCGCGGAAGGGGCAGAACCTTGTGCCACTAACGAACCTGTTTCAGGTGGCAATAATTGCGTTTGGGCATTTGCACCTTGGGCTAACACTTTGCCGCGTAATACTTCAGTCCGTGAGTTCAATTCATTCGGGACACCGACCCGATAAACCGTGCCACGCACTGCCATTGTTGAGGAAGGGGTGCGAATTTGATGGGTTGTCCCTGCATCGCTTAAAGTTGGAATCACCACGCTATCGACATTGCCTTTTTTTAACAGCATTCGGCTATCGGCAATCCCTGTTTTGTCATAGGCTTGCAAATTTTCAAACATTAAATGACTATTTTGTTTCAGCAAGGTTTTAGAGTGGTCATCAAATTCGAGCAGCACCGTTTCTGACATTGCCGTGATAATTTGACTGCCATTACTAATCTGCATTCCTAAGTGAATTGGCATCGCTTGATTATTAATCCCAATCACCGAGGGCTGCCCTTCAACGGCAATCACTTTGGCAGTGACGTTTTTTAAATTTAACCAAGCTAAAGGAATTCTAATCACCGTACCCGGCGGAATTTGTTTAGGAAGTGCAATCTGATTGAGGGCTTGAATTTTCTCGATATATTTAATTTGCGAGTATTTATTGGCTAACTCCCACAAATTATCATTTTTTTTCGCCGTATAAATCCAATAACGACTATCTGCATCCAAATTTTGCGTATACGGAGGGGCGGCATAAAGAGAGGTTGAAAAAAGCAACACACAGATGAGCTTTTTCCAGTGCGAATGAGTTTTCATAGTACATCTCTGTTAAGTAACGAGGAATAAAGAAAAAACCTCCTAGTCCTTTTTTACAAACGAGTAGAAGGTACGCGGTCAACTCAGCACAACGCTTGTTTAATTTCTGTCAACATAGCTTGTGCATGACCGTCTGGGGTAACACCATAACCGACATAGGTTAAAAGTCCTTGTTTATCAATGATAAAGGTAGAGCGTAAAATTGCCATTTTTTTCACGCCGTCTTTTTCCCGTTCACGCCATACGTCATAACTTTCACAAATTGCGCCATCAACATCAGCGAGCAGGTCTATTTTCAACTCAAATTTAGCGATAAACGCTTGATGACTTTCACAGGAATCTTTGCTTACGCCAATCACTACCGTATTTAATTGGGCAAATTCTGGGGCTAATCGAGTAAAGTCATTCGCTTCGATAGTACAACCGGGCGTGTCATCTTTGGGATAAAAATATAACACGACATTTTTTTGCCCTTTAAAATCACTCAGATTAACGTGTTGTTGCTGTTGATTTTCGCAGCTAAATAAAGGCGCGGGTTGGTGTTTTTCTAGCATAAAACTTTCCTCAGGATGATTTACAAAAGTTAAGTTGACACTATAACAAAATATGCGTTATTTGACCTATTTTCCGCGCCTGTTTACTTAAGTATTGAGGCTAAAAATCCCCCTAACCCCCTTTAAAAAAGGGGGGAAGCTCCCTCCTTTCGTAAAGGAGGGGTGGGGTGGATTTTCATAACTGATGATTATCTACTTTGAGCTTTAAGCCCATAGCATGACGAGCTAACTGGTGTTTTGCTAGCGGCAAATGGTCTAATAAAGTGAGTCCAATAGTGCGTGCGGCCGCAAGGGGTAAATGGGGATTAGAAAAAAGTTTGACCAAGCTATCGGTAAAATAAATCGTTTTGTCATGGTCGTGTTGCCGCAGCTTGGCATAATCCTGTAAAAAATCACTTGCGCCCACGTCCGCGCCGCGTTGTTGTTGCGCAATCAAACTGTCTGCCAAAACAACCACATCACGCAAACCTAAATTAAAGCCCTGCCCTGCCACAGGATGCAGTTGATGCGCGGCATTGCCAATAATCACACAGCGGTCAGTGTGCATTTTTTTAGCACGGATTAAAGTCAACGGAAACGCACTGCGCGGCGCGGCTAAAGAAAGTTCGCCCAACCGATAACCAAAACAGGCTTGCAATTGCGCGATAAAATCGGCTTCAGAACAGTTGAGTAATTGTGCCGCTTGTGCAGGATTGCGTGTCCAAACGACAGACGCTTGATAGTTTCCAACGGGTAATAATGCCAACGGTCCTTGCGCAGTAAAACGTTCAAAAGCGGTATTGTGATGCGGCAAATAAGTGTTGACGGTGGTAACTAACGCGGTTTGTCCATAATCGGTTTTATGCTGTTCAATCGCCAATAATTGCCGCACGGTGGATTGCCCACCGTCTGCACCGACCAGCAATTTTGCTTTAATTTCAACCTCTTCACTGGCTTGTTGTACTGTGACTGTCACCGCATTAGAATGTGAGGTTATCGCACTAATTTTAGCAGGGCAATATTGTTTAATATCGGCAGCAGTCACTAATTGCGCAACATGGCTTTCAATATCACGCGCAGTGATAACATAGCCTAGGGCTTCTACCTTTTCACGCGCCGCCGAAAGACGGGTTTTACCAAAATGCCCTTGGTCTGAGACATGAATTTGGGCAATCTGTGTGGCGTGTTGTTTAACCCCTTGCCAAATGCCTAAAATTTCCAGTTGTTG
>Ga0316608_1000680_pt1 | contig 14911 bp, 9 predicted proteins | sample MIS2016152B_MG_FD_207673 | JGI IMG/M metagenome (GOLD analysis project Ga0316608, IMG submission 207673) | Microbial mat bacterial communities from Middle Island sinkhole, Lake Huron, Michigan, United States - MIS.2016.152B | ecosystem: Environmental > Aquatic > Freshwater > Lake > Sediment...
GCTTATTATTTGAGATATATGGATCCTAAAAACAGCAATGCACTGGTTTCTGCCGAAGCAAATAATTATTGGCAAGATGTTGATTTATATATTGGTGGAACCGAACATGCAACAGGACATTTAATTTATTCTCGCTTTTGGAATAAATTTTTGTTCGATTTAGGTTTGGTTTGCAAAGATGAACCATTCAAAAAACTTATCAATCAAGGAATGATTCAAGGTCGTTCGAGCTTTGTTTATAGAATAAAAAACACCAATAAATTTGTTTCTTACAATCTCCGTAAAGATTATGAAGCAACTGAAATTCATGCAGATGTAAATATTGTAAGCAATGATATTTTAGATACCGAAGCATTTAAAAATTGGAATCCAGAATACAATAATGCCGAATTTATTTTAGAAGATGATGGCAAATATCATTGTGGTTGGGCGGTTGAAAAAATGTCGAAATCAATGTTCAATGTAGTAAATCCAGATGATATTGTAAATAGTTATGGAGCAGATACTTTGCGTATGTACGAAATGTTTCTTGGTCCTTTAGAGCAATCAAAACCATGGGATACTAGTGGAATTGATGGCGTTCATCGTTTTTTGCGAAAATTCTGGCGACTTTTCCACGATCAAGATAATAATTTTATTGTTTCTAGCGAAGAGCCTACAAAAGCTGAATTAAAATGTTTACACAAAATTATTAAAAAAGCATCTGATGATATTGAAAACTTTTCATTTAATACCTCTGTAAGTGCTTTTATGATTTGCGTAAATGAACTAATGGACTTAAAATGTAATAAACGAGCTATTTTGAGCGAATTGGTAATTGTAATTTCTCCTTTTGCACCGCATATTGCCGAAGAATTATGGTTGTTGCTCGGAAATCACGAAAGCGTTACAAAAGCCAAATACCCTAAATTTGAAGCATCTTATTTAACCGAGAATACATTTGAATACCCTATTTCTTTCAATGGTAAAGTACGTTTTAAATTAGAATTGTTAATTACTTTATCGGCTCAAGAAGTAGAACAAATTGTAATGCAACATGAATTAACTCAAAAATGGTTAGAAGAAAAAGATCCTAAAAAAATTATTGTTGTTCCTAAAAAGATTGTGAATATTGTAATTTAGATTTAATTTTTTCTATTACTTATAGTATTTCAATTAAACTATTTTTAAATAACTATTTTTTATAATATTAACCTAACATCAATTAATTTTACTGTACTGCATATCTAGCTGTGCGACGGCTCTTTTGTTCTACTAAAACTTTTCGGTCTCCAATAATTTCGACAATAGCTTGCTTTGTATAATGCCTTATAGTTATTAGCTCTAAATCTTCATTATAAAGCACTTTATAGTCTTTTTGTAATTCTTTTATTAATATTGATAACTTATTAACATCATTATCAATACTTACCGAAAAACTAATTGCTGAATTTTGCATCAAATTAACTTTAATGCTAAGTTTTGCAAACAAAGCAAAAATACTGCTAATGTTTTCCTCTACAATAAATGAAAAATCTTTTGGAGAAATTGAAATCAATACTTGCATTTTTTTTACTATAAAAATAGGCATCAAATCTAGCGACTCATCAAAACTTCTAATCAATGTTCCTTGTTCATTTGGCTCTATAAATGATTTTACATAAAGTGGAATATTTTTATTTTGTAATGGTTTTATTGTTTTTGGGTGAATTACTTGTGCTCCGTAATAAGCTAGTTCAATAGCTTCTTGATATGAAATTTCATCTAATTTAACAGCATTTTCGTTTAAACGAGGATCTGCATTAAGTATTCCAAGTACATCTTTCCATATAATTACTTTTTGGGCATTTAAAGCATAGGCTAGAATAGCCGCAGTATAATCGGATCCTTCACGACCAAGTGTTGTGCGATTTCCATTTTTGGCAGATCCAATAAAACCTTGCGTAAGAAAAATTTTATTTTTATCAAAATCAAAAGCCTTTATAATCAGGCTATTCGACTCTTTCCAATCAACTTTTGCCTCACGATAAGTTTCATCTGTTTTCAAGCAAGTAGTAATATCAATCCATTGATTTGTTATATTTTGATCGTTCAAATAACCGGCTACAATTGTACTCGAAACTAATTCGCCAAAAGAAATAATTTGATCGTAATCATAATCATAATTTTCCGATGGTTTATTGTGTAAATACAATCTGAGCTTCTCAAATAAAAGATATACCTGCTTTGATGTTTGGTGGCACTGATTTTCAAATAGTTCATCAACTATTGCAAAATGATAATCACTTATTTCATTAAAAGTTTCTATAAAATCAATATTGTTTTTGCTATATTGATTATATAGTTTTTCAAGAGCATTAGTCATTTTGCCCATTGCCGATACTACTATAATTAATTGTTCTTTTTTATATTGCTCAATAATATTTGCTATATTTTTAATTGCATTTGCATTTTTTACAGATGCTCCTCCAAATTTAAAAACAATCATATTGACAGATTAAAATTTTTATTTTTTACTTATTTTATATTGATTTACAGTCAAAGATTAACTTAATTATTTTGCATTGTTTTAAAAATGAAGTGTGTGTATGTATATATATTGTAAAAAACTTTTATTTTTGTTTTAACTCCATTTAATATGCTAAATACAAATTATTAGATTACGAATTTATTGAAAAATATTCATTAGACGATAAAAATATTAGTTTTTTTATTTGGGGATTCTTTAGTTGGTTTTAAATGCTTAAGACTTTCTACTTCTTTTGTGAAATTTTTAGTTAAATTAATTTTACATTAATTACTTGAATTTAGTTTTTATAAGTATTTGTACGTTCTGAAAAGTATTGTTTAATAACAATCTACAGATTTTTTTTTAGCAAAAAAAATCTGTAGATTTGAATAAAAATAAAACCATTTTAATAATGAAAGAATTATCTAGAACAAAAATAATTGCTACAATAGGTCCAGCATCTGCTTCAAAAAAAGTGTTAATTGAAATGATTAACTCTGGAGTTACTGTTTGCCGACTTAATTTTTCGCATGGTAAGTACGAAGAGCATTTGGCAGTTATTGAATTAGTTCGTGAAGTAAATAGAGAAATAAATTCAAATGTTGCATTATTAGCCGATTTGCAAGGTCCTAAAATTAGATTTGGCGAAGTTGAAAACAATGCGGTTGAATTAATTGATGGAAAAGAAATAGAAATTGTTACGCAAAAGTGTATTGGAACAGCAAATCAAGTGTATTTAACTTATGAGAATTTTCCAAAAGACGTAGAGCCTGGCGATGAGGTATTGGTAGATGATGGAAAAATAAAATTAAGAGTTGTCGATACCAATAGAACCGATAAAGTAAAAGCCATTGTAATTCACGGAGGTATTCTTTCTTCAAAAAAAGGAGTAAACCTTCCAAACACCAAAATATCAATGCCAAGTTTAACTGAAAAAGATTTGGCAGATCTTGATTTTGCTTTAGAACACAATGTTGACTGGGTGGCTTTGTCGTTTGTTCGTACAGTTACCGATATTGTGAATCTTAAAGAAATAATTAGACATAAAAAAAAGCATGCTTTGGTTGTAGCTAAAATTGAAAAACCAGAAGCTATTGCTGAATTAGATAATATTATTGATATGACCGATGCAATTATGGTTGCACGTGGCGATTTAGGTGTTGAAGTTCCATTCGATAAAGTGCCTTTAATTCAAAAAGAAATTGTTAAAAAATGTATTGAATACTCTAAGCCTGTAATTATTGCAACTCAAATGTTAGAGAGCATGATTACTAATTTTAGACCAACTAGAGCCGAAGCTACCGATGTTGCTAATGCAGTGATGGATGGCTCCGATACTTTAATGTTAAGTGCAGAAACTTCGGTTGGAAAATATCCAATTGAAACTATTAAAAGCATGGAAAGCATTATAAAATGGACAGAAGACAATGGTTTTAGATTTAATAGAGAACATGCTCCAAAAGCTTTTTCGCATACTTTTTTAGCCGATTCTATTTGTTATAATGCTTGTAAAATGGCTCGTCAGGTTGAAGCAAAAGCAATAGTAACATTCAGTTATTCAGGCTATACTGCTTTTAGAATTGCCAGTCAAAGACCCAACGCAAAAATTTATGTATTTACTGGAAATAAAGATTTACTTACTAAAATGTCGTTGGTTTGGGGGGTTAAAGCATTTTATTTTGATAAATATGATAATATTGATGAGTCTATTGCCTATTCAATCAAATATTTATTAGAAAACAAATATGTTACTCAAGGAGACTTTATAGTACACGTAGCTAGTACCCCTTTGCATGAAAAAGGAAAAACAAATATGATTAAATTGAGTTGTGTTTAAGTGGATTAAAAAATTATAGATAAAATAAATGCCAGATAAAATTGGAAAAATATTAATTGTTGATGATAATGAAGATATTTTATTTTCATTACAATTATTGTTGAAAAAACATGTGGAATTAGTTCGCACAGAGGCTAATCCAAATAATTTAGCAAGCTTACTTCAAAAAGAAGAATTTGATGTAATTCTTTTAGATATGAATTTCACTAAAGATGCAATTAGTGGAAAAGAAGGTTTTTATTGGTTAGAAAAAATATTAGCAATCGATCCACTTGCTATTGTTTTATTTATTACAGCTTATGGTGATACCGAAAAAGCAGTAAAAGCAATAAAAGAAGGAGCCACCGATTTTATTTTAAAGCCTTGGCAAAATGAAAAAATATTGGCAACTATTTCAACAGCTATTAAACTACGTCAATCTAAAGTAGAAGCTGGGAGTTTAAGATCGAAACAACATGCTTTAAATGAAACAATAGATCAGCCATTTAAAGATTTTATTGGTATTTCGGCTGGTATGAAGCAAGTTTTTGAAACTATTCGCAAAGTTGCCAAAACCGATGCAAGTGTATTGATTTTAGGAGAAAATGGAACTGGAAAAGAAGTAGTTGCTAGAGCTCTTCATCGCAATTCTAGTAGAAAAGATGACGTTTTTATTAGTGTCGATTTGGGTGCAATTCCCGATACTTTGTTTGAAAGCGAACTTTTTGGACACGAAAAAGGTGCTTTTACCGATGCCAAAAATGAAAAACCTGGTAGATTTGAAATTGCATCGGGAGGAACATTATTCCTTGATGAAATTGGAAATCTATCTATGCCATTGCAAGCCAAATTATTAACGGTAATCGAACGACGAGAAGTAACAAGAGTAGGTGCTACAAAACCTAAATCTATAGATATTCGTTTGATTTGTGCAACTAATTCTTCTATTCTCGAAATGTCGGAAAAAGGAGAATTTAGACAAGATTTATTGTATAGAATTAATACCGTAGAAATTCATTTGCCTCCACTTCGTGATAGAGTAGAAGATATTGCGTTGCTAGCCGATCATTTTTTAAAAGTAAATGCTCAGAAATATCGAAAAAATATAACAGGAATTAGCAAACAAGCACTTTTGAAATTAGAACAATACCGTTGGCCCGGAAATATTAGAGAATTGCAGCATGCTATTGAAAGAGCGGTAATTATGAGCGAATCAAATAAGCTGGAGATTGATGATTTTATCTTAACAAATTCAACCAAACAACAAGAAATAGCCATTGATACTTATAATTTAGATGATGTTGAAAAAAATATTATCAATAAAATATTGGCTAAATATAAAGGAAACGTAAGTCAAGCAGCTAAAGAATTAGGATTAACTCGCACATCACTTTATAGGAGGATGGAAAAACATGGTCTTTAAAAATTTTGCTATAAATATTATTGTTAGGGTGATTTTACTTTCCCTAACAATGTTTTTGTTTTTCTATTTAGTATTTAAAACAGAATACATTGCAACACTTGTTTTAATTGCAGCCATAATTATTTATCAAATTTGGTCTTTGGTATTTTATGTAAACAAAACGAATCGCTATTTGGTTAGCTTTTTAGAAGCAATTAATTATTCTGAGTTTTCACGGTCTTTTAGAGTAGAAGGATTGGGAGTTGCTTTTGATGAACTGAAAGTTGCTTTTAATGCCGTAATTAAAAATTTTCAAAATCTAAGAAATGAAAAAGAAGAACAATATATGTTTCTTCAAAATGTAATGCAACATATTGAAATAAGCATGATTGCATATCATCCAGATGGAACAATAGAGTTGTTTAATAACGCAACAAAAAAGCTTTTCAGAAGAAATAATTTGCGAAATATTAGCGATTTGTCGAATGTTAGCGAAGATTTAGTAAAGGTTTTTTCCACCATTAAATCTGGCAACAAAAAATTAGTTAAAATCAATGATGATAATGATTTGCTGCAACTTTCAATATATGCCAAAGAATTTAAATTAAACGATCAATTGCTAACTCTAGTTTCTATTCAAAATATTCAGCCAGAGCTAGATGATAAAGAAATGGATTCGTGGCAAAAACTTATCAGCGTGCTTACTCACGAAATTATGAATTCAATTACGCCAATTGCATCGCTCTCATCAACAGTAAATTCTATGATTGGTCAGGTTAAAAGTGATGAGATACTGGAACTACCGCCATCGGTTCAAGAAACAATTGACGATATTCAAAATGCACTAGAAACAATAAATAAGCGAAGTACAGGATTACTTCATTTTGTGGAAACCTACAGAAGTTTAACTCGATTGCCAAAGCCTAACTTTAGTATTTTTAAAGTTCAGAGCATGTTTGATGATATTGAGCGACTTATGAAAGAAGAAATGAAAAGCGATAATATTAATATTACTTTTTCTATTCAACCAGATAAACTAGAAATGACTGCTGATATGGAATTGCTTGAGCAAGTAATGATTAATTTGATAAAAAATTCGGCTCATGCTTTAGAAGGAAAAGCAAATCCAAAGATTGATGTAAGTGCAAAATTGAATGAGCGAGGAAATATTATTTTACAAGTTACAGACAATGGACAAGGTATTTTGCCCGATGTAATTGATAAAGTATTTATTCCATTTTTCACTACAAAAACTAAAGGGTCGGGCATTGGCTTAAGCTTATCTAGGCAGATTTTGCGACTACATGGAGGAACTATAACAGTTCATTCAATTCCAGAGAAAGAAACAACTTTTACTTTGAAATTTTAGGTGGATTATCTTACCCGTTTTTGATTATTACTTTCAATAAAATTATTTTGCACTATTAATCAATAAAATAGCAAAAAAATATAAACATAATAAAAAAGGGTGTTTATACAAACACCCTTTTTTATTTATAATTGAATAAAAGTATATCTAATTAAAATATTATTTATTAGACATTTATTGTAGTTTAAAATTGATTGGGACTTGGAATGAAACCTTAACTGATTTTCCTCTTTGTTTTCCAGGAGCCCAAGCTGGCATTTGAGAAACAACCCTAATTGCCTCTTTATCAAGATAAGGATCAACCCCTCTTAATATTTTTACATCTGTAACTTTTCCATCTTTTCCAATAACAAATCCAACAAATACTTTTCCAGTAATGCCATTTTCTTTTGCTATTTCAGGATATTTTGTATTTGAACCGATCCATTGTAATAAAGCAGCATCTCCTCCTGGGAATGTTGGTTTGTCTTCTAATACATAAAAATTAAAAACTTCATCTTCTTCTTCTTCAACTTGAGCGACTTCTTTTATTTCAATTTGAGTATTTTGGTCTGCATCTGTTGACTGAATATCTAATTCATTTTCAATTTCTGTATTATTTTCCACAATATTTAAGACTTCTGCTATTTGAGCTGGAGGTGGTGGAGCTGTTATTGGTTGTTCTTGACGAGTAATTGGAATAATCTCTTCATTAAGCTGCTCTACTTTTAATTCGCCTAAATCACCAGCTGTTCCTTCAGATGAATTCCATTCAAATGCAATAAGCACAAATGATAATGCTATTACAAATCCTACTTCTGTAAACAAATTACGTTTACTTTCTAAGTTTGCTTTTTCTGATTTTTTTAGTTCCATTTTATTGTAAATTTAAGTGCATAAAATTAATCAATCTGTTATGATTTTCAAAAGTTTTTTGCTTTTAATCTTTACTTTCACCTAAAATAATTTTAAACTTAGTAAAAGCAAAGAATATCAGCATTTTACTTTAAAACAAATTTAATAGGCAATCTAAAATAACTATTTATTGGTCTATTTTTTTGTTTACCTGGAGTCCATTTTGGAAGTAATCCAACAACTCGTAATGCTTCTTTATCTAATTCCGAATCAACACTACGTTGTATTTTAATATTTTCAATTTCTCCTTTTTTGTTAACAACAAACGAGATGTAAACACATCCTTCAATATTATTTGCTTTTGCTAATGGAGGATAATTAATATTTTCTTTAATAAATTTTAACAATCCATTATTTCCTCCAGGAAATACTGGATTTTCATCTAAAAGAAAAGGTTCTAAAATAAGAGAGTCTTCTTCAATAATTTCTGGAGAAAGTGCAATATCTGGAAATTGAATAATGTCTTTTTCTCCAATATCACTAGCTTGTATAAGTGGATCTAAATTAATTGATTCTGTATTTAATACAATTTTCAATTGATTTGCTTGAGGTGGTATTGGTTTTGGTTTTTCTTCTGGTCTAATTACTGGAGTAATATCTTCAATAAACGTACCACTATCTATAATTCCAACGTAAGCTGGTTTGCTAATATAAATTTTCCATTCAAAAGCCATTAATGCAAAACCAATAGCAACAATTAACCCAGTTTCTAAAAAGATATTTCTTTTTTTCTCAAGGTTCGCATTTATATTTTTTTTTAGTTTCATAAAGTTGATTTTTATAAGATTAATACTTTATAAATTGCTGCAGCTATTTTGTGAAAACAAAAAGTATTCCATTAATTAGTGAAAAAAATTCTAATCACAATTGTTAGATAAAAATATTTAAAAATCAAAGCGAACTAATTCATTTTAAATGTTTTAATTTCTATATTGTTGCTTATTAAGATTTATTTTAAAAATAATTATTAAAACTAGAAGTTAGATAGACGTTAAAAATATCAATGAATACATTCGATTTTATGAGATTTATTCATTACGCTAGAAAGTATGAGTTTGATATTTATAGAATCTTATAAAATTTACCTTTGTTATATTGTTATTTAATCATAGAATCGTGATTTTTAATTAATTATTTATTTTACATTTATAAAATAACTAAAAAGGTTTAATTGAAATTATTTGTATAAATAATATCTTTCTGTAGGTAAAATATACCTGTTTATCTATATTGCTATTGATTAACAATATCTTGTTTTATTTTTAGGTTAAGTTAACCCTAATTTAACATTAAGTTTTAACAATTAATTAACCTAAATTAAAGAAAGTATGAGAAAGCTGATTTTTTTATTTTTGCTAATAAGTTTATTTGCATTTCAAAATTCAAATGCACAACAGTGGGGTCTGTACACTTTATATGGACCAATGAACAACACTAAAGTATATCTTGTAGATACCGCCGACACCCCTGTTACCTACAAAACATGGACATTAACAGGATCAAACGGCTATTCTTGCTACATGATACCAGGCGACACTTTAGTAAGATCGGTAGCATATTCGGGGTTTTCTATTAGCGGAGGAGCAGCTCATTGCGGAAAAGTGCAAAAAGTAACTTGGGGCGGAACCATTGCATGGGATTTTACCTACTCTTCGTCTACTTATGGTTCGCATCACGATTTTTGCCCTCTACCCAACGGAAATGTTTTATTAATTTCGTTTGATGTAAAAACAGCAGCAGATGCAACTCAAGCAGGCTGCTCTAGCAGCACTTCTTTGTTATCGGAAAAAATAGTTGAAATACATCCAACAGGTGCAACCACCGGAACCATTGTTTGGGAATGGAAGTTGTGGGATCATTTATGTCAAAATAATAATTCGGCAAAAGATAATTATGTAACATCAATTGTAAACAATCCACAATTAATGAACATAAATTACGGCTCTGGATCAGACAGATGGCACATGAACGGTATTGACTACAATGCAGAGCTAGATCAAATAGTAGTAAGTATGCACAATGTAAACGAACTTTATGTAATCGATCATAGCACCACAACCGCACAAGCAGCTACACATACTGGTGGGAATTCTGGTAAAGGTGGCGACTTTCTTTATCGTTGGGGAAACCCTGCCGCTTATGGAGGCACAGGCACAGCTAATTTTAACGTAATACATGATGCTCATTGGACTTCAGCAACTTATACGCCTTGCCCTAATTGCATTGCAGCATACAACAATAAAGGAGGAACATCTAGCAAAACAGCTATCGACATTGTAACTCCACCTATGAACGGAAGCTCTTATACATCTGTTGCCGGAAGTCCAGCTACATATACCAAAAGACAAGCAACCACATTTGCAGCATCAAATCAAGGAGGATCGGAACAATTTCCAAATGGAAATATGCTAATTTGCAACCCAGGCGGAAGTATTTATGAAGTTAATGCTGCTGGCACTTCTCTTTGGACTAAATCGGCATCGGCAGCCCAAGCCCACAGATATACAAAATGCTTTATTAGAGGTCCAATTGCAAGTGCTACTGTTTCGGCAACTACAGTTTGTGCAGGAAACCCACTAACATTAGGTTCATCGGCTAATTCGGTTACAGAAACTAGCACCAATTATACCTACGAATGGACATCTATTCCTGCTGGTTTTACTTCAACAACACAAAATCCAACATTAAACCCAACACAATCGTCAACCTATAAAGTAATAATAACAAACACTCTTGTTGGTTGCTCCGATACTGCAACTGTTGCGGTAACTGTAAATCCAACTCCTACAATACCAACAATAACTTTAAATGGCGAAACTCTAAACTCAAGTACAGCAACTCAATATCAATGGTATTTAAATGGAAATATTATTGCAAATGCTAATAGTCAAAATTATACACCAACCGAAAGTGGATCATACCAAGTTGAGATTACCGACAATAACGGTTGTACTTCTATTTCACAAGCTTTTGCATATTCAAACGTAAGTATTAATAGTATTGCAGATAATAAAACTATTATCTACCCAAATCCAACTACAGGAATTATTAATATTACAAACGAACTTTGCGAAAGCAACAATTTTGAAGTTACCATTTATAATACCTATGGACATTCTATTTTATCTTACAAAAACGCCAACAGTATTGATATTTCAAAATTTAACAACGGCATTTATTATATGATTGTTAAATTATGTAATAACAAGATAATTACTAAGAAAATAAATCTTCTCAAATAAACTATTTTTTTAATTAAGTTAAACATAAAGGGAAGAAAGATAAACACCTCATCTTCTTCCCTTTTTAAAAAAAACAATCATGAAAAAAACTACTTTAATTTTAACAATTATATTGTTAGTTATTTACAGCAATATATTGAATGCTCAAGTAACAATAACCAATTTTACAACAGCCGATGGATTGCCCGATAATTTTATTTGCGGTGGTGTAGCTGTAGATGGTAATAATAATAAATGGTTTGGTACTCAAGGCGGAGTTGCAATGTATAATAATGCAACATGGACTGTTTATACCACAGCCAATGGATTGCTAGAAAATTATATTAATTGTATAGCTGTAGATAACGCCAATAATGTTTGGGCAGCAACAGATCTTGGCGTTTGTAAATTTAATGGAACAACTTGGACATCTTACACTACAACCGATGGTTTAGTAAGTAATGAGGTTAAATATATTAAAAGCGATAATACTGGAGCTATATGGTTTGCAACTTTTAGTGGTGTTTCAAAATATTTTGAATCTACATTTACCACCTATTCAACTTCTAATGGAATGCCATCTGATATTGTTAGTTATATAGCTACCGATGCATCAAATAATATTTGGTTTGGAACATGGACTAGTGGTGCTGTAAAATATGATGGAACTACTTTTACAAGTTTTACAACTGTAGAAGGCATTCCAGAAGATAATATTAGCTCCATTGCTATTGATGGAAACGGCAACAAATGGATAGGAACATTATCGGGAATGTCGAAATTAAATTCAAACGATGAATGGGTTGCAAATTACACATCTGTAGAAGGTTTGCTAAATAATTTTGTTCAAGATATTGCAATAGACTCGCACAATAATGTTTGGATTGGAATGTATGCCGATTATATTCAAGAAGGTGGCTTAACTAAATATAATGGAAGCGAGTGGACTACTTATTCGGTTGCCGATGGTTTAGTCGATCAACAAGTAAAACGAATTGCTGTTGATAATAATGACAATATTTGGGTTGCTACAGGAAATGGTATTTCAAAAATATCAACAGTTACAGGAATTAATAATACTAAAGAACAAAACATCGCTGTTTATCCAAATCCTGCTACCGATAAATTATTTATTAATTTAGCTAACAATAAAATGATTACAATTCAAATAAGTGATTTGTTAGGGCATGTTGTTTTGAATCAAAAAATAAGTAATTCTACGGCAATTAATGTTGAGCTATTACAATCTGGTGTATATGTTTTGAAAACAAAAGAAGGAAATAAAATACACACTCAAAAACTTATTGTTGAATAATGAAGGTACTGTTTTTCATATTATTATCAGTTTTTTTATTTGCAAACAATTATTTGCTTTATTCTCAAGATGATTTTTATAGCAATACTAAAAATCAGGAAATAAAAATTAGTTTTAAAGAAAGTAATTGGAAACAAATATTAGATAGCCTTTTCCAAACTGGTGATGGTAGTGGAAAATTGATGTGCAATATTTCAATAAATGGACAATTTTTCAGAAATGCAGGCATTCGCTACAAAGGATTTAGCTCGTGGAATGCAAACGAAACAAAAAACCCGTTTAATATAGAATTAGACTATTCTATCAAAAATCAAAATTACATGGGATATAGTAGTCTTAAATTAAGTAATGTTATTTACGATCCTTCCTTTTTAAGAGAAGTATTGTCGTATAGCATTGCTCGAAAATATATGCCTGCACCAAAAGCAAATTATGCAAACGTATATGTTAACGACACCTTAATTGGGCTATACACCAATGTTGAATCGGTTGACGAACACTTTATTGATAAAAATTTCACATCTTATAAAAACACATTTTTTAAAGGAAACCCAGAATCTTTAGTTTACCCTTTCGGACAAAACTCAAACTTAGCATATACCCATGGAACAGATACCTCTGGGTATATGCCTTTTTACAGCTTAGAATCGGATTATGGATGGACAAATATTTTAAAATTAATTTACACATTAAACAACGATACAGCAAACATTCCAAGCGTTTTAAATATAGATCAAACTTTATGGATGCACGCATTTAATTACTCATTATTAAATCTTGATAGTTATATTGGGTATTCTCAAAATTACTATATGTATCAAGACGACAATGAATTGTTTAATCCTATAATTTGGGATTTAAACATGTCGTTTGGTAGTTTTAGGCATTCCGATGGATCAAACCATTTTCAAGGATTAAGCATTAATCAAACAATAAATTTAGATCCACTACAGCATCTAACTTTTTCTATTTCGCCACGACCATTGATGAAAAATCTTTTTAAAAACGCAACCTATAAGCGAATGTATTTGGCTCATATAAGAACAATTATAAACGAAAACTTTAAAAACAACAATTACTATTTTTTTGCTCAAGAGCTACATAACTTAATAGAAAGTGATGTATTAGCCGATACTAATAAATTCTACAGCTACGCCGATTATATCAACAATATTGATATAAATGTAGGAACAAGTGGCTCTGTAGACGAATATCCCGGTATTAAATATTTAATGGATTCTCGCATTGCCTATTTAGATAAATTGTCTGGTATTCAAGGAGCTCCAGTTATTTCTCAAATCAATTATACACCAGAATCTCTTTCAATTGGGAGCAATTTAAATATAAGTGCAAATATTACTGGAGCAGCAAAAGCCTTCTTATTCTATCGATTCAAATCGAGCAATGTATTTTCAAAAATAACAATGCAGCAAAATAACACCATAAATAATATTTTTCAGGCTCAAATTCAAGTAGCCGGAAACATTATTCAATATTATATTTATGCCGAAAATGATAGTGCTGGAATATTTAGCCCAGAAAGAGCTGCCCATGAATATTATACAATACAACCAATTGTAGAAAAAGGAAATTTAGTTATTAATGAAATTCAAGCTTCTGATAATCAAAAAAAGTGGATTGAATTGTATAATAACACTTATGAAAACATAAATCTTAAAAATATTTACTTATCAAACAACATAGAAACACCCATAAAATGGGCATTTCCAGATACAAGTATCGCTTCAAGAAACTTTTTAGTTGTTTGGGCTGAAAATGACACTTTAGAAAGCGGATTGCAAGCAAATTTTACATTATCTGAAAGTGGTGGAAATTTATATTTATCTTATGCCAATTACACTCTTGATTCAATTGCATATGCCCAACAAATAAATGGTAAATCTACTGGCAGATACCCAAATGGATATGGTTCTTTTGATTTTATGACACCTACATTTTCAAAATACAATCATTTTGGCACTTCGCCAGATTTTGGTTTTATTATTTATCCAAATCCTACAAATAATGAAATTTATATTCAAACTAACAATTCAAATAGCTCATTTTCAATTGAAATATTTAATTCAAATAGCGAATTACTAATATCAAAACAAATCAACAATCAAACCAATAGCTCAACAATTCACGAAATCAACATATCTAGTTTATACTCTGGTGTTTATTACATGAAGATATTTTCAAATAATAGTGTTTTTACTAAAAAAATTATTGTTTTAAACTAAATAATGCAGCAATGTTACAATTTATAGAAAAAAAATATATATTATCGTTAATTGCAATCACCACTTTTTTTATCATTGGCAATTCTTGCTCAAAAGACGCTGGTGAAGGAGGCGATTCTTCAATTAACGGAAAAGTATGGGTAAAAGATTACAATAGCACATT
>Ga0316608_1000681_pt1 | contig 14910 bp, 9 predicted proteins | sample MIS2016152B_MG_FD_207673 | JGI IMG/M metagenome (GOLD analysis project Ga0316608, IMG submission 207673) | Microbial mat bacterial communities from Middle Island sinkhole, Lake Huron, Michigan, United States - MIS.2016.152B | ecosystem: Environmental > Aquatic > Freshwater > Lake > Sediment...
AACCAATATAAGACTTAGCTGTATCTTGGTATTCATAAGTTCTTGTTCCATTTTGTAAATAATATGCAATATCTTTCCACGATCCACCTCTTATAACTTTTCTTTTTTTAACTGGAGGATCATTGGGTAAAGCCTCATATGTGTAATTTGGATTTAAGTCATCTGTAAAACTATAAGCAGATTCATCAAATGCATTTGAAGTCCATTCTGCAACATTTCCAGCCATATCATACAAACCAAATTCATTTGGATCATAGTGAGCAACAATAACTGTGTGAAATCCACCATCATCAGGATAATTACCTCTTAATGGTTTAAAATTTGCGATATAACAACCAGAATAATTTCGTGTATAATATCCTCCCCAAGGATACATTTGAAGATCTAAACCACCTCTTGCAGCATACTCCCATTCAGATTCTGTAGGAAGACGGTAATCTTGAACAAATGTTTCTCCATTTTCAGCAAGAAAACCATTCATATATTGAGTTCTCCATATACAAAATGCTCTTGCTTGTTTCCAACTCACACCTACGACAGGATAATTATCATAAGCTGGATGCCAAAAATACATATTTGTCATTGGCTCATTATAAGAATATGTAAAATCGCCAACCCAACATAATGTATCTGGATATATATTAAGAATATCTTTCATAATATATGAAGACCTATCTTTTACAGGAACTCTTTCTCCAGCCTCATTTGTATATTCTCCATCGTACTTTTTAGTCTTATAATTCCAAGCTCTTCTTTGTTCTCCATCAAAATTATACTTTTTCGCTGCTTGTTGTAAATCAATCCAAAAATACTCAAAATTAAGCTTCCGAGTATCTATTTCTTTTCGTCTATAAAATCGCTCATTTTCTGGAAGAAACATTTCATTCAATGTCTCTTTTTCATCTGTACCATCCCAGTTGATTTTTTCAACCCAGTTTATAAATGGGGGGTCTATATCCTCTCCATCTTCTGTTTGAGAAATTAAATATTGGTCCATCTGTGCTCCTAGTAATTTTCGAGCAATTGAGTCTCTAACCCATTCAACAAACTGTCGATACTCATTATTTGTAATTTCAGTCTCATCTATCCAAAAAGCTTGAACAGAAACTGTTTTAGCTTCAGCTGTCATAGCCCAAGGAACATCTTGATCACTTGGACCCATGTTATAGCTTCCCATTGGAATAAATTTCATTCCATAAGGTTCTGGCTCAAACCATAATTCTCTATCCAAAACGCCCATAAGTTCGCCATTACCAGTGTTACATCCACTAAATAGTGCTAAAAACGCACCACAAATAAGAACTATTTTTCTCATACTTTTTAGTATTTATATATCAAATAGTTAAGTTACTTTTTAAAAAAATTATATTAATATCTAACTGATCCGTATTTACTTTTCTTTTTAGTCTTAACAATATTAAAGCAATATCCAATCATAAATTCATGCGTTCCTGAAGTATTCCCTTTAATATCAGAAGTTACAATCTCATAACCGTATGCAAAATGTAAATTATTTACAAATTCAACACCAATTAAAGCTACAATATCAGTATCTGCCCTATATGATATTCCCCCAAAAACTCTTTTATTATATCTAAGTGTAGCATTAATATCCAAAGTAGAAACAACACCATCTGATTTTAAAAATATAGATGGTCTTAATTCAAAAACTTGACTTGGTAATTGGTAACTATAACCAGCTGCAAGATAATAATGTCTTTTCAAATATGGTGAAGCTGATTGATATTTTATTTCTGATTCATTTAAATGAGATGTTGACAATCCAACATAAAACTCATCATTCTTATTAACAGATGCAATATAATACGCACCTAATCCTAAATCAAGAGTCACTTTACTTTCACTATGAGGAACTGACTGATCATCATAAACATTACCACCGCCAGTTTGAGAATCAGGAGATATCCACTTTCCATCAATAGCTTTATTTAAAATACCAATATTAAATCCTATTCCTAATTCACCATCTCCCAACTTTAATCTATATGCATAAGCCAAATTAATTCCTAAGTTTTTTTCAAATCCAATATTATCAGATAAAACTGTAAGACCTACTCCGCTATTTATTCCCACTAATTTAACAGGGGAATTTATACTAAAAACAGTTGTTTTTGGTGCACCATCAAAACCAACCCACTGTTGACGATTAATAGCTGTTGCACATATAGCTCCATTTGCTCCTGCATAACCAGGATTAACAGCCATGTGATTAAACATGTTTAATCCAAACTGAGGGTCTTGCTGTGCAAATAGCATATTAGCAAGCAAAAAGAATATTAAATTTGAGAAAAAATGTTTCATATTTTTAATTCCTAAAATAAATACAATAATTTTTAATAAGAAAGAGGTAAAGTAAATAAAAATATTTTGAACAAACAAATTTTATTAACAATAAACAGTTGATAAGTTACTATTTAGAAGCATTTATTTTAATTTTTCACTTTTTTGATAGTTTTTTATTTTATTAATTATTTGATAGTTATAAATATTATTTAGACTCATTATAATTAGTTGATTTTTTGAAATGTTTTCCACCATCTATCGGGTATTTCATGATTGCAAGCTTTTTTGTAGTCGTCGTACGAACATGCAACAATAAGGTTTCGTTTATTATTTAAACGCTTAGGAACTTCAACCCACCATCTATCTGTTTTTATACTTTTTAAAAACGTTATGTCCTGCTCTTTATTATCTAGTGTTACAATATATTTAATATAATCATTTTGATTTATTTGGGGGTTTTCATTTTTTCTTTGCTGAAATCCCTCAATAAAATACCAAACCATTTGTGCAGCAAGACTTGACGTTATCTTTTGAGAGTCTAATAAAGGATTAACCTCATAAATACCAAAAGTAGAAACCCTATCGCTTAAGCCAGCATATTTTACAATTTGGCATATCTCATCACCCAAAAATCCATTTGGTGAAACATTAATATTTGCAGGTGCATCACTAAAACGCACAGAACTTATATCAATACTCACTATATCAGAGTCGCGAACAATTGGTTCAACCTCCTTAATATTAGATCGAACAAATCCTAAACGATAACAATCAAAAAATAATCTAGACATTAAATCAATATCTTCTTGCGATACAAAATATGTTTGATACCCAATATTTGTATAATTAAATAAGTAATTATCTTCCTCTAAAACTATTCTACTTATATAAGAGTACGAGTTATATTTATCATTTTGATTAATGTCAAATCGAGAATCAATAGAAGATATGTTAATGGTTTTCTTCTTTCCAGCATAAGCCATATAATTACCATAAGTAATATCTTGACTTCCACCTAAAATAATAGTAACAATGTTTAATCTTAATAATTCAGAAACAACCTCTTTAACGGCATAATAAGTGTCATTAATTGTATTTCCAAGTTTTATATTTCCTAAATCAATAATAGTTGCTGATTCATTTGCAAAATATAAATCATATAACTTTTTTCGAATAACATCAGGTGCATTTGCACATCCACTATTGCTACAACTCCTATCTTCAGGAACTCCAAGTATAGCAAGGTTACATTGTGCAACTTCTTTTATACTTATATCCTTATTATAATGCAGTATAAGATTTCCTAATTTAAGAGGATCATCAATAAAACTATTTGATATTTCAGCAGGGTTTAGATAATCACTAAAATTCATTCGTTGGTTTATTTAGATTTTTTAGGCTTCTTTGATTCTGCGTTAATAATTACAATACATTCATCATAAGTTAATTCTGCTGGATTTTTACTCTTTGGTATTTTATAATTATTCTTTTTGTAAGAAATATAAGCTCCCCAACGACCATTTAAAATATTTAACTCAGCATCGTTATCAAATTTCTTAATATATTTATTTTTTTCTTTTTCAATATTCTCCTCAATTAGCTCAATTGCTCTATCTATTTGAATAGTATAAGGATCATCAATATCTTTTTTAAGTGAGCAGAATTTTGAATCGTGACGCACATAAGGACCAAAACGTCCAATTGCAACAACAACTTTTTTATCTTGATATTCACCTAAATCACGAGGAAGCTTAAATAATTCAAGAGCCTCTTCTAATGTAATAGATTCTAATCTTTGATCTTTTCTCAAGCTAGCAAATACAGGCTTATCATCTTCATTTCCAGACTCACCAATCTGAGCTACAGGACCAAATCTACCCATTCTAACTATTATTGATTTGCCTGTTTTTGGATCATCTCCAAGCAAACGTTCTCCTTTTGTTCTTTCAGAAGTTTCGAGTGTAGTTTCTACACTAACATGAAATGTTTTATAAAATTTATTAATCATTTGATGCCATGTTACATTTCCCAATGCTATCTCATCAAATTCCTTTTCAACGTTAGCAGTAAAATTATAGTTTAATATTTCCTTAAAGTGTTCAACTAGAAAGTCATTTACAATCATGCCTATATCTGTAGGAAATAGTTTTGATTTTTCAGCTCCAGAATTTTCCTTTTTATTCTCTTCTTTTATTATTTCTTTTTTTAAAGTAACGCAAGTATATTGACGTTCCACTCCAGGTCTATCTTCTTTTAAAACATACCCCCTATTTTGAACAGTAGAAATAGTTGGAGCATAAGTTGATGGACGACCAATGCCTAATTCTTCTAGCTTTTTAACAAGACTTGCCTCTGTATATCGAGGAAGATGATAAGTAAATCGTTCGGTAGCTAAAATATGATCGACAGTCATTTTTTCGTTTGTTTTCATTGCTGGCAACAAAGTACTTTGAGTATCTTCGGCTTCGTCATCGGTAGACTCAATATAAACTTTTAAAAATCCATCAAATTTAATAACCTCTCCACTGGCAACAAACTTTTCTGCCTGATTTGATATTTTTATTGTAGCAACTGTTTTTTCTATTTCAGCATCGCTCATTTGAGATGCAATGGTACGCTTCCAAATAAGATCGTATAATTTTTTTTCTATTTCGGAGCCACTAATTGTATGATTGCTCATATAAGTTGGGCGAATTGCCTCATGTGCCTCTTGAGCTCCTTTTGATTTTGTTTGATAATTTCTTGTTTTTGAATATTTCTCACCAAATTCTTTATCAATCTCTGCTTTTGCTACACCTATTGCCAATGTAGATAAATTAACAGAATCGGTTCTCATATAAGTAATCATCCCTGCCTCATATAACTTTTGAGCAATAGACATAGTTTGTGCTACCGATAAACCTAACTTCCTACTAGCTTCTTGCTGTATAGTAGAAGTTGTAAAAGGTGATGCTGGAGATCGTTTTGATGGTTTTACAACAACGCTTTCTACCTCAAAATTTGCACTTTTACATTTTTCTAAAAAATCTAATACTTCTTTTTTTGTATCAAATCTTTTATTCAATTCAGCTTTAACTGGTGTTTTTCCATTATCTGTAAAAAATACACCTGTAACTTTATAATAGTTTGTAGTTTTAAAACCAATAATTTCACGCTCTCTCTCCACCAATAATCTAACCGCTACAGATTGAACTCTACCAGCAGATAAAGCTGGTTTTACTTTCTTCCATAATACTGGAGATAATTCAAACCCTACTAATCTATCTAATATTCTACGTGCCTGTTGAGCGTCAACTAAATTAATATCAATATTTCGTGGATTTTTAATCGCATTAACAATTGCATCTTTTGTTATTTCATGGAAAACAATACGCTTAGTATTTTCTTTTTTTAAGCCAAGAACTTCATATAAATGCCAAGCAATAGCCTCTCCTTCACGGTCTTCATCGGAAGCAAGCCATACAGTCTTTGCTTTTTTTGCATCACTTTTTAATTCTGCAACAAGTTTTTTCTTATCAGGAGAGATTTCATATTGAGGTTCAAAATTATTTTTTACATCAATCCCTAAATTCTTTTTTGCTAAGTCGCGAACGTGTCCATAGCTTGATTTAACGATGAAATCTTTACCCAAAAACTTCTCAATTGTTTTTGCTTTCGCAGGAGATTCAACAATAACTAGATTATCTTCCATGTAATTTTTATTAATTTTGCAGCATTGATTTAAATTTCTACAAAGTAAAACAAATACAAATGTAAGTTCAAAATTTTAGTAAAAAAATTAATAATGAAAAGTAAACCATCTGTAAATAAAGGAGAAAAGAGCAACTTTAGAAAATATATTATTCTATTTTGGCTTATAGTATCCGTCCCTTTAGTATTAATAACCGTCATTTTTACACTTATTTCGGGAGGATATATTGGATTTATGCCCTCATTTGAGGAATTAGAAAATCCAAAAAGCAACCTTGCATCTGAAATTTTCAGTTCCGATGGGCAATTATTAGGAACTTATTATATTGAAAATAGAAGTAATATTACCTACGAAGAATTATCACCTTATTTAGTAGATGCTTTAATTGCAACAGAAGACGTGCGATTTAAAGATCACTCTGGAATAGATTTTAGAAGTATTGGAAGGGTTGTTGTAAAAACAATTATTGGAGGCGATCAAAGTTCTGGGGGAGGAAGCACAATTAGCCAGCAATTAGCAAAAATGTTATTCCCTCGTGAAGCAAACCAATCTAAACTTGAATTTGCTTTAAGAAAACTAAAAGAATGGATTATTGCTATAAAGCTAGAAAAACGTTACACAAAAGAAGAGATAATTGCAATGTATTTCAATAAATTTGATTTTTTAAATCTAGCCGTTGGAGTAAAATCATCTGCTCGTGTTTATTTCAATACAACCCCCGATTCTCTTAAACTTGAAGAAGCAGCAATGTTAGTAGGAATGGCAAAAAATCCTGCATTTTTTAATCCAATTAGAAGACCAGACACAACACTAAATAGAAGAAATGTTGTTCTTGCTCAAATGGTAAAATACGATTATATCACCCAAGAAACCTACGATTCATTAAAACAAATTCCACTGAAACTTGATTATCAAAAAGTAGATCACAAAGAAGGAATTGCAACTTATTTTAGAGAATATTTACGAACAATAATGAATGCAAAAGAACCAGATACTGATAATTATATTGATAAAATCAAATATCACGAAGACTCTCTAGAGTGGGCAAACAATTCTTTATATGGCTGGTGTAATAAAAATAAAAAACCCGATGGTACCAGTTATGATTTATATAAAGATGGATTAAAAATATATACAACCATCAATTTTAAAATGCAAAAATATGCCGAAGAAGCCGTCAACAAACATTTAGGAGAATATCTTCAAAAAGAATTTTTTAAAGAACAAAAAGGTCGCTCAAGGGCTCCATTTTCGGTAGATGTAACAGAAGAACAAATTGACCAAATAATGGATATTTCTATAAAAAGAAGCGATCGTTATAAAAAATTAAAAAGCAGCGGAATGAATATTGATGACATAAAAAAGACTTTTTATGTACCTACAGAAATGAGCATTTTTTCGTGGAAAGGAGAAATAGATACTATAATGAGACCTATAGATTCTATTCGTTATTATAAATCATTTATTAAAGCAGGATTAATGTCGGTTGAGCCAGAAACTGGATTTGTTAGAGCCTACGTTGGGGGTATAAATTACAAACATTTTCAATTCGATCAAGTTAAAATTGCAAAGCGACAAGTTGGATCAACATTCAAACCATTTTTATACACCCTTGCCATGCAAGAAGGATACTCTCCTTGCTACAAAGTTCCAAATATTCCCACTACATTTAAATCGGAAGTAGAAGAACAACCAGATTGGACTCCAAAAAATTCAGATATTACAAAAATGGACGGAAAAATGGTTACTCTTCAATGGGGTTTAGCTAATTCTGTAAATAATATTTCGGCATGGCTAATGAAACAATTTAAACCACAAGCAGTTATTAATATAGCACGAAAAATGGGTGTTTTCAGCCAAATTCCAGCAGTTCCATCTATATGTTTAGGTGTTGCAGATATTACATTAGCCGAAATGGTTGGAGCATACAATACTTTTGCATCAAAGGGTGTGTATATTGAACCTATTTTTTTAACCCGAATTGAAGATAAAAATGGCAATGTAATAAGCACATTTAAACCTCATAAAACAGAAGCCGTAAGTGAGCAAACTGCATTTTTAATGCTAAATTTATTAGAAAATGTTGTTTTAAGAGGAACCAGTATGAGAGTTAGATTTAAATATGGCATCTACAATCAAATTGCAGCCAAAACAGGCACAAGTCAAAATCAATCAGATGGTTGGTATATGGGAGTAGCTCCCAAACTAACATCTGGAGTTTGGGTTGGTTGTGAAGATAGATCTGTCCATTTTCAAGGAATTTACAATGGGCAAGCTGCAAGCACAGCTTTGCCAATATGGGCATATTATATGCAAAAAGTATATGCCGATAAATCTCTTGGATATTCAACTAACGATACATTTATCAAACCAGAAAAAGGAATTTCAGTGGAAACAGACTGTGGCAAATACGACGACGAACAATTGCAGGAAAAAACAGATGTTGATGAGTCAAATAGTTCTGATGAGTTTTTTAACTAGATTAAGCAATTCTTCTTTTATCAAAAAAATTTATTCCAAAATAAATTAATAATTATAAGAATTCCATCTAACATAAATACTTAAATGAAGTTCTTTATCAAATTTATCTTTTAAAGTTAGCTCTCCTGAAGAAATAAATCCAGGTAGGTCAAAAATATTTTTAAACATTACTTCTAATGTTTTTGGAGTTAGCCCCAAAGTATAAGCATTTAATATAACAAAACTATTTGTTGGATTAATTAGTTGTTTTATAGATAATAATAGATTTTCTAAATCTTTCTCAAATTTCCATTTTTCGCCATTTGGACCAAATCCAAAAGCTGGAGGATCTAAAATTATTCCGTTATATTTATTTCCTCTTGTTACTTCTCGTTTAGCATAAGTTGGAGCATCTTCAACTAACCAACGAATACCTTCTTGCTCAGAAAGTGCCATGTTTTCTCGTCCCCAATTTACAACTTGTTTTATTGCATCAACATGAGTTACTTTAGCACCAGCAACACGTGCAATTAGCGAAGCTCCACCTGTATAGGCAAAAAGATTAAGAAATTTAAATTCTTCAATTTTACTATTGATAATAAAATCAAAAATGAAATCCCAATTTAAATATTGCTCTGGAAATACACCTATATGTTTAAATGAAGTTAATTTGAGCCATAAATTAATTGTATGTGAATCATCATATTGATACTTCATTATCCATTTTTCAGGAATTGGTTTGAATATATCCCAAGATCCTTTTGTGGTAGAATGCTCAATAAATTTGCCATGAGCTTTTTCTTTCCAAACAATCTGGTTTAGCGATTTTTTCCATTTAGCAAGATTTTCTGGACGAATTAAAATAAGTTTGCCAAACCTTTCTAATTTCTCGCCATCTCCAGAATCAATTAATTCATAATCTACCATTTTATTTATTTGGAAGGAATTCATTTAAAGTCAATGTTTATTAAAATATTAGCAATTAAAATTTGTGTAAAAATATAAAAATGAAAGCATCTCGCCGTATTTTTTAAATTAAGAATGATTGATTTTTAAAAAAAAACCTGTAGGTTTGTTATTTCAAACAATAAATATATAAAAATACGCAAAAATAATCCTATCATTTAAAATTATTGAAAGATGGCAAAAAACGAAGTTGAATCAAATGTAATTAATTTGATCGGAAATGGAACATCCATTGTTGGTGATGTATCATCAATTGGCGATATAAGAATAGATGGAAATCTTAAAGGAAATTTAGTAACTAAAGGGAAAGTTGTAATTGGACCTACAGGGTTGGTAGTTGGAGAAATAAATTGTAAAAATGCAGATATTTCTGGAAAAATAGAGGGAAGAATTACTGTTTCTGAATTATTGTCATTAAAATCTACTTCTGTTATTTTAGGAGATATTATTACAGGAAAATTAGCTATTGAGCCAAATGCGATATTCACTGGAACATGTAATATGAAGGGTTCTGTTGCTACTCCTAATATAGTAAATGAAACCCCAAAAGAGCAAAAATAATAGCACGAAAGAACAATTAATGGTTTACGCCAAATATTCTTCTATTGCATTTCAGATGATTGCAATCATTTTGATTTTTTTATTTAGCGGATACCAACTTGATAAATGGATTCAATTTAAATTTCCAATATTTACAGTAACATTCTCTATTATAGGATCATTTCTGTCCCTTTATAGTTTATTTAAAGATATTAATAAATTATAGTTAATCAAAATTTTGGTTGTTTTGTATTACTCATTCTACGTAAAATAAGCTGTTGCTTTTTAACAATCAAAGAACTTGGTTTTGCAGGATTCCATTTTCTTGGATTTGGCAAACAGGCAATAATAAATGCCGATTCGGCTTTGGTTAAATTTTTAGCCGATTTATTAAAATAAGTTTGTGCAGCTTCCTCGCAACCATAAATACCATCGCCCATTTCAATTATATTTAAATACACTTCCATTATGCGTTCTTTGCTCCAAGTTAGTTCTATTAATAAAGTGAAATAAGCCTCAAATGCCTTTCTTATATAAGATCTAGAAGTGCTTAAAAATACATTTTTTGCAGTTTGTTGTGTAATTGTGCTACCTCCTTTAATTTTTTTACCTTTCTGATTACTAGAAAATGCCTTTTGCATGGCTTTAATATCAAAGCCAAAATGTGTCATAAAATTTGCATCTTCGCCAGCAATAGCTGCTTTAATAAGGTTTGGCGATATTTTATCTATAGATACCCAGTCTTTCTTTATTTTAGCTTCTCGTTGATCGTCAAAACTATTTTCAACAAAGCGAATTACCATCAAAGGGGTAATTGGTGGAGGCACAAAACGATAAAGAATTGTAAAAAATACAGATGAAATAAGAAAAAAAAGAAGTACTTTTTTTGCTATATGAAGAGCTTTTATTAAAAATATCTTGATTTTAGATTTAGATTTTGGAGATTTTTTTTGATTATTTTTTTTTGCCATAAATCAAATAAGTATAAAAGCGAAACAATCCTAACTTTAAAGTTAGGATTGTTGTAATGATTTTTTATTAAAAAAAGTTTTATTTTTTAAGCCATTTATCTAGCCATGCAAAAAATTCACGTTGCCATAAAATGCTATTTTGTGGTTTTAATACAAAGTGAGTTTCTTCTGGGAAAATTAATAATTTGCTTGGAATACCCATCATTTGAGCAGCATTAAATGCCTGAAGACTTTCGGTATAAGGAATACGGAAATCATATCCTCCTGAAATAACCATAATTGGAGTATCCCAGTTTTGAACAAACTTATGAGGCGAGTTTGCATAAGTTTTTTGAGCTATTTTATTGTTTTTATCCCAGTATGGTCCACCTAAATCGTGATTTACAAAAAACATTTCTTCTGTTTCGGCATATTGACTTTCAAGATTAAACATACCACAGTGAGCAATAAATGCTTTAAATCTTTTTTGATGATGACCGGCTAACCAATAAACAGAAAATCCACCATAACTTGCTCCAACACAGCCAAGTCTATTTGGATCAACAAAAGGTTCTTTTTTAATTGCATCAACAGCACTTAAATAATCGTTCATATTTTGTCCGCCATAATCACCAGAAATTTGATCGTTCCATTCAGATCCAAAAGTTGGTAATCCTCTACGGTTTGGTGCAATTACAATATAATCGTTTGCAGCCATAATTTGAAAATTCCAGCGATAAGAGAAAAACTGACTAACAGCACTTTGTGGTCCACCTTGGCAATAAAGTAATGCAGGGTATTTTTTGTTAGGATCAAATTTTGGAGGATAAATAACCCATACCAACATTTCTTTGTTATCGGTAGTTTTAATCCAGCGTTCTTCTACTTTTCCCATTTCTATTTTGTCGTAGATATTTTTATTGGTAAAAGTTATTTGGGTTTCATTACCTGTTGCTTCGTCTATTTTAAAAAGTTCGGCAGCCATCGATATGCTCATTCTTTCGCCAATAATGGTGTTGTCAATCATTTTAAAGCCTGTATAATCGTGAGCTCCTTTAGTTATTTGAGTGATTTTTTTGTTTGCTATTTCAATATTATAAAGTTGGAAAGTAGCTTTTGTTCCACTAATAAAATAAACTTTGCTTGCATCTTTACTCCAAGTTAAGTTTGATACGCTTTGATCGAAATTAGCAGTTAAATCTTCTTTTTGTTTTGTTTCTGTATTATAAACAAACAAACGATCTTTGTCCGATTCAAATCCAGGTGTTTTCATGCTTTGCCAAACAACCATTTTACTGTTGGGTGAGAATACTGGATATTTGTCGTATCCTTCCATTCCTTCAGATATGTTTTCAGTTTTTTCAGTTTCAATGTTGTATAGATAAATATCTGAATTAGTGCTTACTGCATAAGCTTTTCCGCTAAGTTTTTTGCAAGTGTAGGCAATTGTTTTGCCATCATTACTCCATGAGATTTCGGTATTATCAAAATAAGCTGAAAGAGGTGCATCAAAAATTTCATCTTTCATAATGTCTTTTCCGTCTTTTATTTTTCCATTTTTAATTTCGCTGTAAAAAATATGGCTGAAATTTTCATCACTCCAGTCGTTCCAATGGCGATACATTAAATCGTTGGCTATTTTTACATCTACTTTTGGTAAGTCAGGATAAATATCGGCAGGAGTTTTTAGCATTTTTACATTTTGGCAATAAAGAATTTTATCGCCAACAGGAGCGTATTCAAAACTATTTACATCGCCTGTTATTTCTGATACTTGAGTTTGATTAGTTCCATCGGCATTCATTTCCCATATTTGAGCAGATTCGCTTTCCATAGCAATAAACCCAATTTTTTTACCATCAGGAGTCCATCTAATATTAAATTCTGGTCCAGCAAAATTAGTAAGTTGTTTTGGTTCTCCACCAGTTACAGGAATAGAAAAAACATCGGTAAATCCTTTATTTGCAGAAACACTATATCTCGAAATAGTATAGATTATAGTTTTTCCATCGGGCGAAAGTTGTGGTTCGCCAACTCTTCCAAATTTCCAAAGTAATTCTGGTGTAATGCGAGTTTCGGTAATAGCTTGTTTTGCTAAAGAATCGCTTTTAGAAACTGCACCAGCTTCTTGATTTGATCCTCCTTTTTTTGTGCCAGAATTACATGCAGCAATTGCTATTACTGCTATTCCAAGTAATGTTATTTTACAAAAATGTTTCTTCATAATAATTAAGTAATTAGTGTTTATTTTTGAATTTTATCTAATCTATTTAAACCATTTATTGCTAATTCGTAGTTTGTTTTCATTTTAAGGCATTCATTATAAATATTGCGAGCCTTAGCATATTCTTTCATCTTTTCAAAACAAACTCCAGAATTGTAAAGTGCTTCAATATATTGTGGGTCTGCTTTAAATGCTTTTTGAAACAGTTCAAGTGCTTTTTTGTAATCTTTCTTATATTCTAAATGAATGTAGCCAATATTATAGTAGGAATTTGGATATGCAGGAGCAATGGTATCTATCATTCGTTGATAAATTTTTATTGCATCATCTAATCTTTTATTATTTTGATAATACATTCCTAAATTATAATGGGCTTCAATGCTGTTAGGTACAAGTTTAATAGCATTGTTATAATACGAAATGGCAATACTATCGGGTTTTATACTATATAAATTTCCTAGTAAAATATATGCATTGTAAAACCTGGGCTCTTTTTCAATTGTAATTTGCAATTGATCTACAGCATTAGCAGTATCGCCTGTTTCAAGAAGAACCATGCTTCTAATAAAATAAATGTTTGGAATGCTTGAATTAATTTCTTGTACTTTTTTTAGAAATTCAATTGATTGTTTGTATTGCTGAACATAAAGGTGTAGTTCGGCAAGTTTAAGCATTGCATCGGTATTGTTCGGAATATTTCTAATACATCGTTCAAGTGTATTTTTAGCTTCTAGCGATTGCCCTATTCTCATTGAAAATTCAGCGTATTTTACATAATAATCTGTTACTGTTGAATCGAGTCTTAGTGCTATTTTAATATCTGAAATTGCCGAATCAATTTTAAGTTCTTGAAAATATAAATCGGCACGTTTGTTAAATAAACTAGCATTTGTGGGTTCTTTTCTAATACGTAAAGTTAATGCACTAATGCTTAAACTATCTAGTTTTGTAGTATCTGAAGTAGTTTCTTTTTTTTCTACATTATTATTATTGCAAGAAGTTGAAAATAAAAGAACTCCCAAAATAAGGAAGTTAATGTAGATCAGTCTTTTCATGTGCTGCATTTGTTTTTATAGTAACAAAGGATAGCTTTTATAATACTATCCTTTGTAAATTTTATTTATTAGTTTTTAGCTGCTAATAGTTCTGCTATTTTTTTCTCTAGCTCTTCCATCAATTCAACATTATCTTGCAATATTTGTTTAACAGCATCGCGTCCTTGTCCAAGTTTTGTTTCGCCGTAGCTAAACCACGATCCGCTTTTTTTAATAATATTGTTTTCAACTCCAAGATCAATAATTTCTCCAATTTTAGAAATGCCTTCTCCGTAAAGAATATCAAATTCAGCTTTTCTAAATGGTGGTGCAAGTTTGTTTTTTACAATTTTAACTTTTGTTCTATTTCCAACAATATCTTCGTTGTCTTTTATTTGTCCAATTCTGCGAATATCTATTCTAACAGAAGCATAGAATTTCAAAGCATTTCCGCCAGTAGTTGTTTCGGGGCTACCAAACATTACTCCAATTTTATCGCGTAATTGATTAATAAATACGCAGCAAGTATTTGTTTTATTGATATTTGCAGTAAGTTTCCTAAGTGCCTGCGACATTAAACGAGCTTGTAAACCCATTTTTGAATCGCCCATTTCGCCTTCAATTTCTGCTTTTGGAGTAAGTGCTGCAACAGAGTCAATTACAATAATATCAATTGCTCCAGAACGAATTAAATTATCAGTTATTTCAAGGGCTTGTTCGCCATTATCGGGTTGAGAAATA
>Ga0316608_1000685_pt1 | contig 14813 bp, 15 predicted proteins | sample MIS2016152B_MG_FD_207673 | JGI IMG/M metagenome (GOLD analysis project Ga0316608, IMG submission 207673) | Microbial mat bacterial communities from Middle Island sinkhole, Lake Huron, Michigan, United States - MIS.2016.152B | ecosystem: Environmental > Aquatic > Freshwater > Lake > Sediment...
ATCTTTACTTTCACCGTAGATACCGATGCCGTCTTTCATAATAAAAGAAGCATTAAGGTCGTAACTCCCATTGTATAAAAAGAAGTTTTTAGGACTAGTAGACAGACTGCTTATAGCATCAAACTCTGTTTGATTCTCGATATAGTAATCATAAAAACCTGGATGGAAGTTATCTTTAATATTAAAGGTTAAACCGCTAGTATCTTTAAAAGATAAGAAGTTATTATTATTTACAAATAAAGTAACGCGACCACTTGGTACAGTCCCAGGAGTTATTCCACTTTTTAAATCTATATAATCATTTAAAGATGTGTCAAAAGTAACGCTTGGTATCTTTGCTTCTTTCGTATGTACTGTACTTGCTTCTATATTCCATCTATCTAATGCATTATCAAAATAGAATAAAGAGGAAGCATCAATAGCAGTTTTTATACTTAAACCACCTTTTCCATTGGCGCTAAGTAAGGAACTATAAGATATATCTATAATGTTATCTTTTACAACAGTATTTGTTGTTTTTATATCTATGCCAACACCTAATATACTTAAATCACCTTCTATTATCACTTTATTATGGAAAGTAATAGTGCTATCAGTGCCATCAATAGTATTTGTAAATATTTTGGAAGATATAACAGACGCGGCTAATGAGCTTACAATAGTGCTATCATTAGAATATAAATCGATTAAAGGTCTATTTAGATCAGTATCTAATACTTTATCCTCGTAGACATACCCCCGAATATTACCTGGGGAAACTTGTGATTCATCGTAACCTAGAATTTGTATCATAATAGTTATCTTTAAATAACCTATTATTTTTATACAAAACTGTCGGTTCCAAGCTCAAAACTGAAATTTTTGAACAAGTTAGCCAATTTATATTTTTTATAAAAGTTCTTGATATTTTCATTGTTTACATGAAAATCATGCTTATCTTTTTGATGTCTTATATACTCTAAAATTTTAGGCATATCGGCATTTTTAGAAATATCTATGAGTTTTAGGTTTCTTTCTATTATGTTTCTACTATCTTCATTTAGAGTTTTATAGATAGTTTCATAGTTATTCAGTATATTAAGAGCTCTTTTTGCCCCAATCCCATTTAAACCTTCTATGCTATCAGAATCATCACCTTTCAGGCTTTTGTATAAGATATAGTCATAATCAGGTTTACCTACTATCTCTCTCTTGTATGGGTCATATACTTTAACATTATTAAACTTTTGATAAAGTTGTATAAAATCTGTATCTCTACTTATAACGAAGATCTCTTTCTCTTCTTTAAAAATCTCACAGCAACCATATATCAAGTCGTCACCCTCAGCATATTCTACTTGCAGTACTAATACGCCGTAAGATTTTAATCCCTCTTGTATCATATTGATAACATTCGAGTTTATCTTATCTCTTAGCTGATTATTTCTATTTGTTTTATAATGGGGGTATATTCTTCTTCTATAATTTTCATCTAACACGCCTTCCCAAACAGAAAAGAACTTCTTATCGGAAGAGTTTCTATAGTAATCATTGAAATTATGAAAAAAGACCTCTACAATAGCATAGTCATCACTTTTCATACTTTTTGATGCTTTCGATGCTGCTATATATAATAAGTTTTGACTATCTATTCCTATCATTAATTAAACCTTGGTACTTTAGATAAATCGGGTCTAAAGTTGAAATTTGGAGTGTGTTGTTGCTGGTAATCCGAGCTTTGGTCATTCTCTTTCTTTCTTATTTCTATGAACTCTCTGTAATAAGTCATTCGTTCAGAGATTTCCATAGATAATAAGTCTCTATAAGAAAATTTTGCAAAATACACTAACTGAACTACTTGTTCATTTAGATTTTTACTATATTCTGCAAGACTGGCTGAATCACTCGCTACGAAAAAAGCTCTCATTTACTGTGAGAGCCACCTTTAATTCCTCTCCCGTGTATGGGGATGTGTAAATAGAGTTTACTTTATACCCGAAGTCAATTGCTTCGAATGTTTTACGAATATGTGATAAATCTTTACCAATTAGATTAGTAATAAATGATTCCCATTTAGGTCTTGCGACACCTTCAATATCAACTGTAAGTTGTAAAAGTCTTTCCGCAAAATCATTAGAGTCTTCTTTTGTTTTAAAAGATTTCTTAGTGATAATCGCTGATTCGTCCACACCCCTTGATAATTTCAGAGCCATTGTTTTACCACTAACGGGAAGGGTAATAGAAAAAGGCTCGTTTTGAAATGCTTTTGGAGGGTGTGTAATCTCTAAGTCAGAGATATTAAGTTTAATCTCACAGGCGTTTCTCATACTGTCGTATGCTGTAATATTATACTCAGGACCATAGGATATAGCTCTTAGATAAAACAATAAGAACACCCTATCTGAGGATAGAAGATTAGTAGTATCTATGCCTGCTGTTTTAATACAATTTCTAAAAATCATATCAAATGCTTCTCCTGTTTTTAGGAAACGCTCGGTAGTCATTATCTTCTCTTCTTTTAAAGTCATAGGCCTAATAAGAAGTTTTCCATTGGTTGCTTTTAAAACATTATTGTAAAATCTACCTTGTGACGGCAGTTCTACTTCTTCCGCAGGCGGCTCATCTTCTGATATAATACCAAGAGTCATGTAAGAGGCATTATTCGTTTGGATTACTTCATTTCTCTCTAATTTTGTAAGGATATCCATATCCTCGTTCATAATAGGTTTCTTTTGAGAAGGGGGTTCATTAGTAATTACATTCCCCTTTTTCATAATATCTTCTAAAGAAGGAGGTGCTTCTTCTTTTGCTTTTTTAGAATCTAAATCCTTTCTAGCAAGGTCAATACTTACGCCTATCTCTTTGACAACGTCAAGAAACTCTTCATAAGTTATCGCTACACCGGCATCTGAGAAAAAATCCTTTGTGCGTTTATCGTCAAATCCTTTCTCTTGAAGCATAAGATGTACTTGCCCCATGCTCATATTGTTTCTCTGAATGGCTTGATGAATTTTGGATAATATCATATCCTTTCGATCTTTTGCTATCATAATTTTATACCTTTTTTTAAATTTTTATAACTACTGCTATTTTTTAAAATACGTTATTTGTTTGCAATTTCTTGAACATTTCCTGTTAGTTTAAAAGGAATTGGAAACGGAGTCCATTCCTTTATGTTATTACTATCTTTAGGCTTGTACTTAGAACCATTTTTTATTGCAACTGTAATATGTTTTGTTTCATTTTGACTGTTAATAGTATCGTTTTTTACTTTTACCGCAATTAAAGAGGGGTATTCTGCACCGTCTATTTCTTCTTTTAATACACCCCAATCTGTTACTGAAACTTCTGCTTCATCTCCATTTGCCAGGTTCTCATTTAGGTCTTTTTTTAAAGGACCTAAATTAATAGTCATGTGATGACATATTATTTTCCAATCTTTTTCAAATGATTCTTTTACAACAACATTATTATCATATAAACTCTGGACGACCCTTTCTTTTTCTCCATCTTTCAAAATAATGCCTGTGTAGCTTATATTGTTTGAAACATTTTGCTTTGGGTTTAGGTCAACTTTTATATTTTCTAACAGTTCAGATAATAACATTTTATACCTCTGGAGCCGCAGATCCAAATACAAGATTCCATTGGAGAGTTAGTTCCAAATCCTTACTTTTAGAGATCATTGGGAAAGTTTTCCGAGCAACCATATAATAGCCTTTATGCATTGTACCTTTAAGTATGTGATTAGAGCCAGAAGTTACACCCGATTTAAAGCATAAGTTACTTCCATCTTTGACTGCATTGCTGTATTCTACCATGCTTCCCCAAGTAAGGGAAGGGTTCCAATCAGTTATTGCATTATTTCCGAGAGCCCCGTCCCAGAATCTATAGTGCTTCAAATTATCTGTAAGTCTTGCATCAAAGTTCAACGCACCGCTTGCACAGTTATTAGCAAGACATGAAGCAGATGCTGCTTGGGTAAATCGGGCAGCATTAGAGCCACCGTATTCAATATCTACTTGGTCTCCTACAACATTTGAGAATGTCCAAGCAGGAATACCTATGAAAAGACCCGCTTCTCTATATTCATAGAATAGATCGTCTTTATTTATTAGGTCTCCAAATGTATCAAGTCGTGGCCCATTTCCCTCATCAAAACGCATATATGTTTTAAATTGAGCGGTGAAATTCTCGGCATTTATATCATTATCATTATAAGTATATCTTATTATTTTTTTAGACCATTGATAATCCCTATCTACTAAATCTATATCTGTTTTTCTAGGATAAAGAAGGCTAAGAGAGTGATAAGGTTGTTCTGTTGGCCCATCATATCTTACCCAGCTTGTAGCGGTAGTAAGTGTAGAAGTCCCAAGGTCTACCTCTTGGAATAAGGCACTTCGATTGTTTGTGGGGTCAGCAAGTACAGTAGAAGGTATTGCTGCAACTTCACTGTTACCAAGGTTCAGAGACCTCTTTCTTGGAAACCCACCGCCCATTTTAAGAAACCCTATTTGGAATACTTGTGGGTCTACTCTATATTCGTCCGACCACTTATCATTTGCCGTATCACCATCATGCTCGTACCAAATAGCACCCTGTGCGGGGTCATTAGTAAGTACACATTGGCATAAAGCCATAGCAGTAACAGGTTTTGCAGTATTTACGATTACGTTTTTATCCTCGTATTCGTATACTACTTCCCCTTCTTTATTTTTTGCCGTAATCTTAAACTCACCACGCATAGGCGGTACAAAAATATCTCTAAACATAATTTTTTCCTTTTATTATTATTATCTTTACATTACCAGGGTAAAACGTAAGAATATTGCTGATCATTTGTATTCAATATAACAGACTGCCCATATATTGCACTATTAGGAGTTACGCCTATTACGCTATGCGCTATTATATATACGTCATCACCAAACATCCATGCTGTATTATTTGTTAAATCGAATTGACTTGATTGTGTTTCACTTAAAGTCATTTCCCCATTCAGTAGTAAGCCTACATGTCCATAATTTTCCTCTTTATGGAACTCCCCTTCCATTACCATAGATTCGTCGCCCACACCAGAATCATAAAAACCTACGGTAATATCAAGGCTATCAATATCTCTTTTAATAGTCCCCTTAGATTGAACATTACTGTCTAATATTAATTGAGAGGAGAACTCAGGGTTTGTTATATTACCATCTTCATCAAACTTAGGTTGTATTATTGTATCTATTATTGGGGTGTATATTGGTGTCCCAGTGCTAGGAGCATCTTCTATTTCTTCCCACCAATCATCACCTACAAAGTCCCTATATAGACTTAAAACCATTTTTATATGTACAGGTTTCAAGAAGTCGATATATACGAGCATTTGATTAAGAATATCTGGAACGAACTCACTTTCTTTTAAAGGTTCAACAATAAGAGAGGTTAATCTTTCTGATTTATTAAAAAATCCGTCTTTTCTATATCCAACATTTGCGTCAAAAGTATAGTCCATTTTACCGGGCTCATAAGTCTCTGCACTACTTGGAGTAGGGAGTAGTTGAACAAATCTATATCTATCATCATCTGTTCTGATAAGGTCAAGAGCTCCCTCGATTTTGCTAGGGTCAATATCTGGGTCAATTGTAGAAGAGTAAGCAACCTGTGAGCCATACACATGGCTCCATTTCCATAATTCATCTAACCCACCTAAAACCGCTAAATCCATTACAGTATCTCTTGGTTTTTCTGTCACAATGGAAGTAGACCCACTGTACCATTTTTCTTCAACTCGAATAGCATACCCTAATGATTTAAAAAAAGATTCAAATCCCCCCACTGTACCTCTGCTATTGTAAATAGCAAATATTTCACGTATTAGATTTCTCAGAGCAATACTTGCAATACTGAAGTCTTCTGTTTCATACCCTACTATTTGAGCAAGATATCTCAGATATTCGTCATCTATGGTATTTATATCTGTTAGAGAGTTTATTTTCTCAACTATTTGGTCTAGTTTATCTAGAAAGTTACCAAAAGTTTCTATAAATAAATTATATCTTTGATCCTTCTGTATATAGTATCTCTCTGATTCTGGAAAAAATCCTTTTAATTTATGTCGATAGAAATTTTGTGTTTGCTTTACTTCTATGGCTACTTCATTAGAGAATGTGTATTGTCCCGCCTTCTCAAGTATTTGTAAGTGTTTTACTTCAAAGTAAGGCTCTTGTTTTATATTGGCGAGGATTCTTAGGCTGAAATCTTGTTTTGTAGTTAAATCTGCATATAGAGTGCTTGATAAGGTGTGGAACCAATAATCTCCCTCATGAGAATAACTAAGCTGAGAATCATATATAGATGAATTAGAAAAAGAAATAGGGGTTAAAGTTACTGCACTGTAACCATCATTTACAAAAGATTGAAAATCATCTTGTTTCTTACAGCTTAAAGTAATCCTAGGGCCTACACCGCCAACGTCATCACTTTCACATAAATCCCCGTTATACTTTCTCAGGGATATTTGTAATTGAAGAGGTTGATTTTGTATTATGGTTATCACTGAACAGCGCTCTCAAAAATAAGTTCGACATCTGTTGTTGAGTTTAGTAAAAATACAACTTCATCATACTCTGCGTTATAAACTGTATCTGTTATTACTACCTCAGCGGGGTCATCATTTGAATATCTAAAATAGAAGTTCGAGGAAACAGCATCCAATACTTGTATAAATGTTTGCTTTCTCATTTCTAATATTTCTACGTCCAGCACACCTTTGATCTTTTTAATCTCAGTAGTGATGGCAAGTGTTCTTATTGTTTTTTCATACCCAGATGCAGTAATGTATAGCATATTTTGAAGAGTAGTTCTTATTTGTGACTCAATTTCTGCATAATTAATAAATTTATTATGGGTTATTTTGAACTGAAAAAATAGCCTAGTATATTCTGAGGGTTTTAGTACATTTTCAATACCAATTATTCTTCGAGAAGATAGATATTCTACTATATCATAGGCATCTCCACCTATTAAGTATCCATCATCACTTACAACTTTAGTAAGTAAAAGATCTTCCATAGTATTTATTACTTTATTTGGAGTTACATGAATCCACACATGAAATAAAGGCGCACCTGTTCCAGCGGGAAAATATTCAGAATTATTATTAGGAGCAAGGATTTTTGAAAACATCACACCACCTTGCTTTGCAAGGAGAATAGCATAATCTTGTTCCGTAACCGCTCTATTTATTGTTCTAAGTGATAGAGGCGCAATTTGCGCCGCATTTTCAATAGTCTCGGCATCTTTACCACCATACCCCTTACCAACATTAGAGAAGTTTACTACGGCTGTTTCTCCACCGGCGGTGGTCAATGTAGTAGTATAATCTATACTGCCCTCTAATATGTTATGGGTTACCCCTCCACCTACGCAGTAATATATGTCAAGGTTTACAGCGTTAGGCAATAACGTAGCAAGGGTAGAGGACGCAAATGTAATTGTTGCTCTATTAAACTCGTCATAGTTTACTACAAAATATATTTTCGTGTCTGTGTAAGAAACATTGAAGAAAGAATCTGTTTGATATACTTCTATCGGTTCTGTTTCTCCAGGATAGAACGCTCTTATACTATCTTGGGTGACAGGATATCTTGTTAAAATATAAGATTCATTATCCCTCTGTACTTGTATATCACTTCTATCTATCGTCTCAACTATCAAGTCTCCGGAGTATGCTTTTAAAAATATACCTTGTTTCGCTTTTCCACCAGACTCGGGTATTGCTGCACTCTCGGTGTACCCTTTGAATGTATCTTTTCTTATATAGAAGTTTATAGCCCTTCCCTCAGTAGATTTTGCCGGGATTGTAAAATCAAGAGGTATGGTAATTTTATCTCCAGTAGGAAGAGTAGGTGACCCCTCTGGATAAGTAACTCTTAAATAGCAGGTAGCATTGGTTACAGACCTTAGTTCATATCCTAATAAATCAATCATCTTTAATTTAGATGAGTCTTGTTGTGCTGTTGAGGGGAAGTTTTCGTTTGCGATTAAATCTGTTCTTACTATTATTTTTTTTGCTAAATATACTAGAGTATCTACTATGAGTCTCCCTGTATCTGAGTCATAGAAATTATCCCACTTTGTGTTATAGTCTGGGTGATTGATTAAATAATCTATAATCTCTTCTTTTACGTCTTCTAATTCTATTTTGGTAAAATCAATTTGATTTAATTCTTCCAGTTTTATTTTCTGTAAGTTAGCCATCTCTTATCCTTAAAGGTTCACAACAGATAAGCTATCTATTGTCTCAGTTTCCAATTTTACAAATACAACAAATAAAGTTAAGCTATTATCCACTTGGGCAAACTCAATGTTTAGAAGTTGCACCCTCGGTTCCCATCTTTCCACAGAACTCATAATCTCTAACTTTATTGCTTCCCAATAGTACTCAATGTTTGGGTTAAAAAGAAGCGAGTTTAAATCACATCCAAACTCAGCGTTTCCAACCCTTTCTCCTTTTCTAGTCGTAAGGATATTATATATTGATTCTTTAATTGCTTGGTCCTCATCAACCAAAGCTAGGAAAGACCCCTCTTGGGTTTTTGTACCCAGACCTTGTGCCATTTATTAATACTTTATTTCGAAGCGTCTTCTTCGTAGACAGCGCCATTTTTTAATTTTTTTAATATGAAAGAGAGTTTCTCTTTTTCTATATGGTAAACTTCTTTCATTTCTAACATAAAGTCATTTATATCTTTGAAAGTTCTTTTTTTTCCACTATCAAAAATTACAACAATAGGGTCCGCCTCTGTCTTAACGACAGGTTCTCCTTTTTTGTTCAATGCTTCTTTTTTTTCAGCGCCAACTCTATATGCTTTTTTTATAATAGTAGTGTTGGGATATAGCACACTATTCTCTTCTAACATAACATTATAAAATTTATCTAAATTCATTTGCAATTACCTCTTTACATGATATAATACATCGTATTTATTATTATCTTTACTTAACCTTACTTTTTTGGATATATTTTGCCGTCAATAAATTCACTTTTTAATAGATTAGAGGGGAAGACCCAAGAAGTATTGGTAGAATCCAGCTCTATACCTGAAACTACGACTCTACCTATCAAATTATACTTTTTCCCATTTTACATAGGAAAAAGGGGTATTTTTACCTTTTATAACCAAATAAAAGGAGGAGAGCTTAGTAATCACTATACCGCAATTCCAGTTACTTTTATGCCGAGTGTAGATTTAACTTTGAAGGACTCTATTTTTAGATTCATTTTAAAAGAGTTTAATATACCCAAAGAGGACGTTTTTGTAGATTTACATGATGTTTCTTGGAATAGAGTCACAAATAGCTTTAATGTAATCTTCTACGGTATTACTAATAAAACATTAGGTAAATTTTTAATGAATTTATTAGATAAAAGCTTGCAATGCGCATATTTCCATGATAAAATATATCAATCGATTTTCAATACTAGAATAAAGAACAATAAGAACGTGGTATTTTTCCTTGGAGATGAGGACCACACTTGGAAGGATTTACATAGTATATTTTGTAAACTATTTGATAAGGTTGATTCTGATTTGTCTAATTTTAGAAAAACTGTATCTTCTTCCTATAAATTAGAAGAGAAAACCTCTGAGGAAAGAACAGGAAAAGGAAGACCTAAGAAAATAGTGAGAATAACAAGAGAGGAAGCTTAATGTCATTTTTAGAAGATATTGGATACAATGTAAAATGTCACTGTTCTATTTTAAAGAAAGCAGATGAGAAGTATAAGTATGATACAGAGGGGTTTGGAAGTAATAACCCAGACTATCTTTTTTTATTTGAAATGCCAGAGTCTGAGAGTAGGTTACAGGTCTTTTTTGATTTTTTAAATAACCTAGGCTTTACAATGAAAAACTCTTATTTTGCAAATTGTCTATGTTGCAGACCAAGTGGTTTCGAGGTAAATGATTCAGTTGCGACTTTCAATCACTGTTTTCAACTTCACGCTTTAAAACATATCGAAAAAGTAAAGCCTAAAATTATATTCACAATAGGAAGATCCCTTTATGCTTTTACAAACGATACATTCGTTCCAAAGACACCTAAAGAGAAATTATTAGATGAGTTCACTAATACAATACATAATAACAGTAAACTTAGTTATATTTACTCTTATAAGGTAAGGACGTTCATATTTCCCCTACCAGCTTTGATAGATTTTATCGGTCATCGAGTTAATTCCTCTTGGGACGCAGATTCTGGGGAGTTTGTAAAACAGAAAAGTGCCAGGACTATAGTGTTCAATAAGTTTGAGACTGAATTTGTAAAAGAGCAATTAGAGAAGGGGATGTTGTTTAATAAGAGAGGAATTTTTTATGAGCAAACACGAATTAGGAAAGCCATAGTAAAAGAAGAGGAGATTGAAACTGTTATAAACTCGCTAATAGAAAACCCTGTAGAATTTTTAATGGTGGATACGGAAACAAGTGGTATAGATAAAAAACATGCTGTTACGCCGGAATTAGCAAGACTAATAACAATTCAAGTTTCCTTGGATAAAAAAGAGGGATATTTATTCAAGTACGATAAGAAGTATAATCATTTATTTACAAGACTTTTTAAATCCAAGAAAAACATAATACATAATGCAAAGTTTGATCTTGCTGTTTTAAGAATAAATGGCATGGAGATAGATTGTTTTCTAGATACGATGATTGCCTTTCACTACTGTGTAGACTCTAATCTTACGGCGAAATTAAAAGCTCTCGCTTATAGGTACAGTCCATATGGAGGATATGAGGACTCATTAGAAGAGTGGAAAAAAGAAAACAAGTGTACGGACTATGGGCAGATACCTTTTGAAATGCTTGCAGAGTACGCCATTATGGATGTGATTGTTTTAGGATGGGTCTTTGATGCTATTTACCCACTAGTAATGAGAGACCCAAAAATGAGAGAGCTGTGTCTTAATATTGCTATGCCATTTACAGAAACTACTTTGATGATGGAAAGAAATACTTTTATTTTTAACAAAGAAGCAAACAGAGAGCTTAATGCAAAATATCAACCAGTTTTAGAAGAATACAAAACTTTATTAATAGAGGACTTCAAGGAAAAGATACCGGAGTTCAAAGATATAGACAGCGATGAGAAATTAGGGTTTGCTCTTAAACAACTAGGACTTCCCGAATCCCCAGAAGGTGCGGGAAAAAAGGGTCAGTATAAAGTTGGGGAAGACGCACTACTTTTTTGGAAAAACCAAGGATATAAAGTAGCAGAGCACATAGAAAAATATAAGGAAATTAGAAATCTCTTAAATACTTTTATAGGGCAAGAAGAGAACCACAACGGAATATGGAAATCGGTAGTAAATGGAAGAATAACTTCTAGCTACCTCTTGGCACATGTGAAATCTGGTAGAATATCCTGCATAGATTTAAACTTACAGCAAATTCCAAAACATAGTAAATACTCTTATGATATTAGAAGACAGTTTTCTGTGCCTGATGGGTGGAAACTTGTAGAATTAGACTTTTCTGGTTTTCAAATGCGTATTATGGCAATACTATCGGGGGACGAAAACTTAACAAAATTATTTCAATCTCCCAATGATGATGCCCATATGATGACGGGATTAGGTATTGCTTTATTATCTAGAACTATAAGACACATGGAGTTTGAAGAAGCCATTGCAATTTATAAATCGGAAGATGAGGATGACCCTGAATACGGAATATTGAAAGGTTTCCGACAGCTTGCCAAAGCTACAAATTTTGGTTACCTTTTTGGTTTAGCTGCATTATCTTTTGCAAAAGATGAAAAAAACTTCAATATGAAGGATCTTCTTCTAATGGATAAAGACCAGTTATGGTCAGAGTACAAGACGTACATGAATGAGGATATAAAAAAAGTAGTTGCTCATAAACAAGATATAACTGTGTGGGACGTAAGGGTTGCTATGGCGACTGCTTTCAGAAGGTCTTTTTTCACCTCTTACCCAGGGATTATGGCTTATATAAACTCACAGAAGAAAGTAGCAATAGAACAGGGCTTTGTTGAAACATACAAAGGAATGCGCAGATATTTAACACCTGTTAGAGGTAAGGATAAAAGACAAGATGATGATTCTGGCGCTATGGCAGCTCTACTTAATATTTCTGTTAATAGTCCTGTCCAAGGATTCGAGGGTCATGTTCTTTTCCAAACTGCAAATGAAATTTGTAAGTTTATGAAAGAAAATAAAACTAAAAGCTATTTAGCTGGAACTGTTCATGATTCTCTTATTATAGCGTCTCCCCCGGAGGAAGTACATTATAAAGACGTATATAAAGGTATTGCGGAAATAGTAAGACCCGAGTACAACGGTATCCCAATTAAAGCAGATGTTGGGGTTTCCAATGTATGGGGTTTTAAAGATAAATAATTTTTTTAAAAAAAACTTGCAAAATAGCAATAAGAATAGTAAAATAGGAAACAAAAATGCCAATGTATAAAATTAGATGTAGGAAATGTGACCATAAGGATTTACAACTGTTATCTTATGAGGAACTTAAAAAACTACTAAAAAAACCATGCCCTACGTGCTCAGAGAAGGAGCTATATCAGCATATTGATTCTGCTAACTTTGTACTAAAGGGAAGTGGATGGACGGGTAACTCTTTACTAGGAAGAGGATAGGATTATTTCAAAAAAAGAAAATAATTTCGACATTATCAAAGATAATAAGTGACATTATCTAAATTTACTTGATAATGTTTGAAGCTTGAAAAGCTAAACCACACTAAAGGAAACACATATGAATATTAAACAACTAATGGAAGAAGAAAAAAAGAGAAGTGAAGCAGAGAACGCAAGTAACGGCTTCGGGTCATTTGATCCCAAAGACTTCGGTGAAAAAATCAACCTAAAACTAGAAGATGCAAATGATTTTCGTATCGTAAGGCTCGTAGGGTCTTTTAAACGAATTTATCAGTGCGAGATCTTTGATGATGAAGATAAAAGACGAAAGCCGATTATCCCATCAAAAGAAGAAGGAAAAGATCACCCTATTTGGAAAGCAAATACTATCATGGGAGAGCGAGATTGGGATAAAGCAACTGTTGGAGATGATGGTAAGAAAAAATACCCTTTTAAATGGGCACCTAAGTTACCGGACCTTTTCAATATGGTACAGCACAATAATCAAGAGCCGTTTTTGTACAAAGGAAAATCTATCGAGAATAAAGGGTGGTACCCATCTGAACTATTAGTTTGGAATGCTTTAGATCGTCTTCCTACAAACAAATTTGCATCAGATGATAAGAAACGAGAAAAACCAATAGGGTCTTTTGACTACTGTAAAGAAGAGAAAAAGTTTAAACTTATCTCTAAAGATGGTTTTCTAATCGGAGTTTCTTTTAAAGCTTTTTATAGTGAAGTAGAGGCTATGCTTGCTAAATACCCGTCTATCGCAAAAGAGGATGACCTTTTGGATTGTTTTGGGTATGACATCCAAATAACAAAAGGATCTCAGCAAACACAACCGTACTCAATTACTATGGCAGACCCAAGAATTGCAAAGTACACACCTTATCTGAGAGAAGGTGGACTAACAGAGGAAGAACGAGGCTATAAACTTGTAGACCTTGAACCAATTACTCAGTTTACTCCACACTCAACTATTCACAAGTATTTGGGTGGAAAACTTAAAAGACTTTTTTACGCAGTTGGAGAAGATAAATACTTTGAAAAATGGGTAAAAGAAGTTGTAGAACCTGAGAAAGAAGAATTCAAAAAACAAAAACAGAGTGAAGAAAAAGATGAGAATAAAGTTTATTCTACAGGACACTCGCTTACTCAAGATGAACCAGCGAAAGAAGAGACCCCTGTTCGCAGGAGACAAGCTCCTATCTCTGAGGGTTCTAAGGCGGAAGAAAGTTTGTCGGATAAACTCAAACGAATATACCCTAATATGCACGAAGAAGATTATGTTTGGGCAGAGTCAGTCTCTGATGATGGGCATATCTCATGGAAGGCAGAAGCGGGAACTATTTACGAATGGGAATCTGCTCCTGAAGTCAAGTTTAAATCACCTGAAAAAGTAAAGTTTGACCCGCTAAGTGGGCAAAAGATGCAATAAGATTATCAGTAATCTGATTCTCTAAAAGCCATTTGCTTTGGGGGAAGGAATAAGAGAATATCATATTCCTTCTCCGGTCTTATTTCCTTTTCCCATTCGTTTAATTTAAACGCCCAATATTTTACAGCATACAGAGATGTAGTACACTTTATAGTGTTGCCTACATATTCTATTTCTCTTTTAAATTCATCCCAATATAGATCAAACTCTTTCTGAAACTCTTTAAAAATACCGCTCGGGTAGTATTTTTTTGATACATAAATCATCTCAAATACATAGAGCATACGAAGAGCTCTTTCCTTCTTTTTTTTAAATATTTTATCCAGCTTGTATTTCAGGTTCATTTTTTTTCCTTTTCTTTTTAGGCTTTTCTATAATAAACACCCCTTCTTCTTTGGGGAACTTTGCTAATTTTTCATCTAATTCTTTTTTCTTTTTTTTATTTTGCTTAAGTTCTTCGCTTATTTTTTTTAAATATTTTATGTTTAACTTCATTCTACTTTCCGTCTGTTAATATGTCTTGCCCTGCTTTGCTTATTTCCCATCCGCATGAACAAACATACGGCGTGAAAGGGGTTGCTGACAAAAGGAATAAACCCATACAATCCCCCGTTGCTCCTTCTTTGTAGCATTTCATATTTTCTGCACGTAGTATGTCACAATTAGGAGACATCACCCCAAAGCCTATCACAAAAGTGTATCCGGAAAAAGAGCAACCACTAGC
>Ga0316608_1000686_pt1 | contig 14806 bp, 9 predicted proteins | sample MIS2016152B_MG_FD_207673 | JGI IMG/M metagenome (GOLD analysis project Ga0316608, IMG submission 207673) | Microbial mat bacterial communities from Middle Island sinkhole, Lake Huron, Michigan, United States - MIS.2016.152B | ecosystem: Environmental > Aquatic > Freshwater > Lake > Sediment...
ACAAGCTTAAATTACGCAGTGCAAGGCCCCGATTGTACCATACTGCGTGTTGATATGGTTTTAATTCTAAGGCTTTGTCGTAGGAGGCGATCGCTGCTTCTAATTTTCCTAAATTACCCAGTGCATTACCCCGATAGTGCCAGGCCTTGTGAGCATCTGGTTGTAATTCTAAGGCTTTGTCGTAGGAGGCGATCGCTTTTGCGTATTCTTCAGCAAAGCTATACAATAAACCTTGTTCTAAAAACAAATCAGCTTTTTGTTCTGGTGTGGGCCCATACTCATCTATGAAAAGTTGAATTCTCACCAATTCGCGTTTCCATTCTTGGGGAGTCAAAGCTAGATCATCTTCTCGGTTCCATCTTTCCCAACAAGCTTGCCTTTTTTCAGATTCTTGAGTCATAATTTGATATTTATTTGAGAATTTTCAGGTATTTTTTGCAGGTTCAATCTTGATCAATAATAACACAACTAAGCTGACAATACTTGAGCCGCCGTCAGCACTAATTCTGGAAAAGTGGGAGAAACAATTTGTTCATTATCTCTAAACTGAGTGCGCTGATATTTCCCTTCAGCATTTAGCGAAAACACAAATACCGTCGGAATTTTCGGGTTTCCCAAATACTCTCTTTTGCCAGCCAAATAATCAATAATCCAGTATTCAGCAATGCCCAAGCGTTCGTATTCATCTAGCTTGTCAACATAATCATCTTCCCAATTAGTAGATACTACCTCGACAGCTAACTGAATCGGCGATTCCAGTGCGGTATAAGATTTGTGTTCAGCGCGCCACAAAGTTCGATCGATTACACTGACATCAGGAACTCGCCCTTGTTCCGTACCTTCTTTTGTGCTAGTTTTGATGGTGATACCTCGTTTTACTACATAGTTGAGTTGCAGCCGATCGCTCTCTTGATAAAACTGTCTGTCTGTATATTCAGCAACATCATCGTGATTTCTGGTAGTTGCCATTTTGACAATTTCTCCGTTCACCAATTCATAAATACCATCTTCCGGGCAAATTGCCATAAATTCGTTAAATTTTAATTTTTGTTTGGTGATTGCAATCATTTTTTTAATTATCCCTAAAATTGGAGGCAGAGCCAAAGCATCTGCGTTACCAGGCCGAGCCTGGTAACGAGTATTTTCTTAGTCTCGCGAAGGCGGACGAAAGTTTGTGTAGTAGCGATTTCAATCGCCGAATCATCTAAGCTGAGTGGGGGCGGGTTTACGAAATTGTGGATTTTAGGCAATTATTGTTGGTGAAACCCACCCCTACTGCACCCTATTTTTAAGCTTGATATTTTTTCAGAATAGCAACTTTTTCGGGGAAGATTTCGATCGACATTTTGTCGTCATATCTAGTAGCGAGCGATCGCCTCACCTCGCCCAAAAACAGCGGCTGGGACACTCCCGGCTCTGGATGTACGATCGTCCGTACCCGGATAGTCATGTAGGGTATTCCCCGTCCTGATCGCCCTGGAGAGTACAAATCCGCAGCAGCTTGCTGCATCGTCGCTTCTAACTCAGATTGGGCGATCGTCGGTGGCACGGTAATTACAGTTTGAGCGCCGCCTGTATCGTAAACTAAAGAATAGCGAACCGCACCGGGAATTTCTGTGCGAGCAAACAGTCCCAAACCGAGACCAAATATACTTGCAGCAATCACGCCCATAAAGCTTGTAACCCCTACCAAACGGAAGCGAAAGCCCCATTTCAAGATAAAAGCCAGCACTGTCACAACAGCCAAGACTGCTGTCAAAATTCCCGCCCATTGGGCATACATTAAAAGGTTAGAATTTACGTTCATTTCGGAATTGGTAATTGGTAATCGGGAATTGGGAATCGGGAATTGGGAATCGGGAATTGGGAATCGGGAATCGGGAATCGGGAATTGGGAATCGGGAATTAGCTATTAGTTGTTCGCACCAACAAATCACAAATAACAACTAACAAATAACAACTCACAAATAACAACTAACCCTTTCGGCCTAAAAGCAGATAAGTCATCATATCGCCTTTGCCTTTCACCGGAATCATGCCACGCTCCTCAAAAACGTACTGATCGCGCAGTCGCTCGTAGGTAGCAACCGTTACCTGAATGCCACCGGGGACACCTTGAGATTCCATCCGCGAAGCGGTATTGACTGTATCTCCCCACAAATCGTAGGTAAACTTTTTAATACCGATTACTCCGGCTTCCACTGGGCCAGTATGAATGCCGATGCGGATACTGAGTGGCTGATCACCCTTAGTACGCATCTGGGCAACTGTCGCTTGAATGTCGAGCGCCATTTCGGCGATCGCCTCGGCGTGGTTGGTGGTTGGTGTTGGCAAACCACCAACCACCATATAAGCATCGCCGATCGTCTTAATTTTCTCAAGTCCGTAGCGCTCGGCCAACTCGTCAAACTTCGAGAAAATCTGGTTGAGTAACTCCACCAACTGAGCCGGTGACAAATGAGTCGAAAGCTTAGTAAAACCAACCAAATCCGCAAACATCACAGTCACGTCAGGGAAACTGTCGGCGATCGTAGTTTCCCCCCGTTTGAGGCGTTCGGCGATCGCAAGCGGCAAAATATTCAACAGCAACCGTTCGGACTTTTCCTGTTCCTGGGCCAACTCCCGCAAATAAGCCTGCTCCTGATCTCGCAGTCGCTTCTTTTCCAGACAAGCACTAATCCGAGCCTTCAACAGCACGGGATTAAAGGGCTTAGAAAGATAATCCTCAGCCCCCAACTCTATGCAGCGGACAATACTATCAATATCGTCCACCGCTGAAATCATAATCACCGGGATGTAGCGCAACTTCTCGTCGGCCTTCAGATTTTCCAGCACCTGATAGCCGTTCATTTGGGGCATCATAATGTCGAGGAGAACCAAATCAAACGGCGCAGAGCGCATCATTTCCAGAGCTTGAAACCCGTCTTCAGCAACACTCACCGTGTGGCCTTGACGCTGAAGTCGGCGAGCGAGCAAATCGCGGTTCACCTCATTGTCGTCAACAACCAGCACGCTGCCCTCGTCACCTTTCATGTTATGGCCTCTTTCAGAAGCATTTCAATCTTACTCAAAAGTCGAGGAAACTCCACCGGTTTGGTGTCGTAGTCGTCGCAGCCAGCCGCCAAACACCTTTCGCGATCGCCCGCCATAGCGTGAGCGGTCAGCGCAATCACCGGAATTGTGCTAGTTTCAGGAGCAGCCCTAATTTGCTCCGTTGCCTCCCATCCGTCGAGCACCGGCAGACTCATATCCATGAGAATCAAATCCGGTACTTTCGCGATCGCCATCGACACCCCCTCAGCGCCGTCCACAGCAATAAACACCTCGTGTCCCTTGCGAGCTAGGCGTCTGGACAACATATCTCTATTCATTTCGTTATCTTCGACCAACAGGATTTTAGCCATTGGTTTCCTCCTTGCCTTTCGAGTCGTACCTGCGATCGAGCCTGTGATTGACTAACTCGCGAACATCGCACAACAACGTATCACAACTGTAGAGTCCCTTTTGTAGCACCCGATCGACATCACCGTTGAGCTGCTGGCTTTCGGCTGGGGTCAAGTCTTTAGCGGTAGTCACTACAATGGGTATGGGATCGACCGAGTAGGATTTGCGAAGTTCGCCGATCAACTCAAAGCCATCCATTTCTGGGAGCATCAAATCCAGCAGAATCAGGTGTGGCCGAGCAATGTCTAGCTGCTGGAGAGCAGCCCGTCGGCTGTCAGCTTCCGCCACAGCCCAACCTGGTTTTTCTAGTATGCGTCGCAATATTGTGCGCGTGGCAACGTCGTCTTCCACAATTAAGATCTGACGGATCGAACTGTGATTAGCAACGCCATCTCGATCGCGCCGATACTTGCTCAACAAAGAAGCCAGTCGTTTACCGTCCACTGGCTTGGTGAGGTAGTCCGATGCGCCCATTGCAAAGCCAAGGCTTTTGTTGCCCACAAAGGATAGCAGAATTACAGGAATCTCAGCAAGGTCAGGATCTGCTTTCAGAGCCGAGAGCACTGCCCAGCCGTCCATGCCGGGCATAATCACATCCAGGGTAATAGCATCGGGTTGCAGTTGCTTAGCGAGTTTCAGGGCTTGCTCGCCACTAGAGGCGACTTCGATGTGCAGTCCTTGACGAGTCAGGGCGCGTTCGCTCAAATCCCGCGAGATCGGGTCATCGTCAACCACCAGCACCGTGCCGACAGCTGGCGCGTCATCGGGGGAACTACTGGGACGGACTGTGTTTTTTACTTCGGGCTGTTTGATTTCGCTGGGCAGGAGTACGGTGAAAGTGGTGCCGACACCCAATGTGCTGATCGCCTCAATGCTGCCGCCCATCATCTGGCAGAAGCGCTGGCTAATTGCCAGTCCCAAACCTGTGCCACCGTACTTGCGCGTAGTCGAGGCGTCTGCTTGGGTGAAAGGTTGGAAAATTCGCTGTAATTGTTCTAGAGTCATGCCGATGCCGGTGTCGGCGACGCGGAAACTTAAGAATTCGGAGTTGGAAATTAAAATTTGGGAAGATTCCTGTTGATGTTTGATTCTCAATTGTTCATTTTTAATTCTTTCGACTCCGATCGCAATCTTCCCGTTGTGGGTGAACTTGGCAGCATTGCTGAGTAGGTTCAGCAGCACTTGCCGGACTTTTGTCATGTCGGCGTGCATGGTTTCGAGGTTTTCTGGACAGTGCACTTCCACAGTGTTACCGTTTTTCTCGACCAGCGGCCTCGCCGTGGCGACAGCGCTTTCAATCAGAGCAGGGATGTTGAAGGTTTCTAGGTAGAGATCCATGCGGCCTGCTTCAATTTTAGAGATATCTAGGATGTCATCGATTAGAGACAGCAGGTGTTTGCCTGCGGTGCGGATTTTTTCGAGATCCGGGACTGATTCATCGTTGCCGGAGTCTTCTGCTTCTTCTTGGAGCATTTCGCTGTAGCCGATGATGGCATTCAGGGGTGTACGCAGTTCGTGGCTCATGTTGGCTAGAAATGTGCTTTTTGCCCGGTTGGCGGATTCCGCTGCTTCTAGGGCTAATTTCATGGCGGATTCTGCAATTTTTCGATCGGTGATCTCTTCGACAGTGCCTTCGTAGTAGAGAATCTTACGGCTGTCGTCACAAATGCTGCGGGCGTTTTCGGAAATCCAAATCATGCTGCCGTCTCGGCGGTATACTTGGGATTCAAATTTTGACACTTCGTGGCGATCGGCCAATTGGGCAATCCACTCGGTGTGGCGGTTGGGGTTAACGTAAAGTTGGCGGTTGATGTCTGTGAGTTCGGCGAGCATTTGGGTACAGGAATCGTAGCCGTAAATGCGTGCTAGTGAGGGGTTGGCGGTGAGGTAGCGCCCGTCTAGGGTGGTCTGGAAGATACCTGGGACTGCGTTTTCAAAGATGCTGCGGTAGCTGGTTTCGGCTTGCCGCCGGGCCAATTCAGCCAGCTGGCGTTCAAGGGTATTGGCGAGCATTTCTCCGGCCGCCTTTAGCAACCCGGATATTTCTGGCGATCGACTTTCTGTCGCATTTAATGACTCTAATCCCAGAATTCCTACTAGGGTTTTATTGCAAATTAGGGGGATTATTATCAGGGATTGAATACTTTTTTGAGCCTGGTTTAATTCTGAGTTGTTTGGGGATTTTTGACTCGAATCTATTGAGGCGCTTCGAGTTTTTTGGGCGGTTGATGATTGAGTATTTACTAATAATTCTGCTGGGTTTTGACCTCGCAGATAGGCTATTTCGGCTAAAGCTTGAGGTTCTAGTTCGCCGATCGCAGAGATGTACAGGCTTTCTGTCCGATCGAGTTTTTCGGCTAGCATGGGAATTTGTGCGATCGCCAGTCCTTGGAGCTTGTCTCTTAATGGCGTCATGCCACTTTTGCACCACTCGTAGGTATTGTCGATGCAGGTTTTGTCGGATGATAGCAGGTAGATGTAACTGCTGTCAAAGCCGCTGAAAATGGCGATCGCTTCTAGGGCTAGGTGGATGCCTTTGTCTATTTCTGAGCCTGACAGACTGAGCAAATGGGTTGACAAACTGGTAATTAACTGCTCGAATTCTACTCGATAATGCCAAGCTTGTTCTACTTTTTGGCGATCGGTAACATCCAGAAAGCTCCAGACTCTGCCAACTATGTTTGCTCCGACTTTTAAGGGCTGGGAATGTAACTCAAAAATTAGCCCATTTTTTAATTCTAATAAGTCGTTGATTTTAGCATCGGTCGCGGCCGACACTTTCATCACGTTTTTGAGCAATCCTTGGGGATTTTTTAATTGTCGCAGGGCAAAGGGTAAAGCTGTTTTGGTCGGTTTTTTGAGAACGCCGATTCTCGATCGGCTCAATTCCCCAGCTTCGGACAAACCCCACATCTCCACAACTTTTTGATTATAACTGCATACATTGCCGTTTTTGTCAACAGCAATCATGCCAGCATCTGTAGATTCTAACAATGCTTGCAGCAGGTCGAGCGATCGCTCTTGTTCAGTAGCAAACCGCTGTTGTTTTTCCATGTCAAAAAAGACTAAGACTGTGGACACTCCCCCGGCGGGATTGAAAAAATAAGAAACTTCTAAAATCTTACCATCGCCGCCGAAAAATTGGTCGGAGGAGTTTCTGCAAGGTTGACTCTTAGGCGATCGCCTAAGAGTCAAGATAGTTTAGGGGCGATCGGCGAATTTTGACTCTTAGTTGCTTGCTGTTGCCGATCGCTCGTAAGTTTTTTAAAGATTTTGGATTGACGGCCACGATCGTATTTTCCTTCAGTCGAATTGTGCGTATAGCCTGATTGTAGCTTAAAAGTTTCACTCTCTACGTTGTAGTTGTAATAATCGACACAAGCACTGTTTATCTAAAGGCGGTAAAAACTACGGCTATCACAGAGGATTAAAGAATCAAGGTGATCGTTTACACTTGCTAGCTACAGTACATCGCCTTACAAGTCGGGTTGACGCTCAGGCACGAAGAAACTTTGCGTCAATCGAGATGTACACATAGAGTGAGTCTCTGATTTGAAAGTTTAATGGGTATAGAAATAATCTAGAGCGCCGCATCCTAGGATTCAAGCTAACTCAAAGTCTGAAACGGCGTAAATACGTTACTTGACCAAGAAGTTGGGATACAAGCCCCGTCCTTCTAGGACAGCTTTTCTTGATTTTCTAATATACTCCTTCAAAACATCTGTGCACCGCCAACAGAAACCGCAAAATAACTAGGACTCCACAATGCCTCTTTGTGGGGCTTCTTATCGATCTAATTTACTGGCATTCTTAACATTTGCTCCATCTATTTTATCATAACTAAAATTTGTCAAAAATCGCTATTGATCGTTTCGGTTAAGCTCGAAGTTTCTCTGAAGATAGCTGGCAGCCGAATTGTAAAAGTAGAACCTTGATCTAACTCGCTGAGTGCAGTAATATCTCCGCCCATCATTTCGCAGAATTTCTTAGTAATCGTTAATCCCAAACCAGTACCGCCGTACTTCTTAGTAGTTGAAGAATCGGCTTGCGTAAACGGATCGAAGATTCTGTCTAACTGTTCGGAGCTCATGCCGATGCCGGTATCTGCGATCGTAAACAAAATCCAGTCACCAGAGGGAGATAAAGGCAAGGGGGGAGACAAGGAAGAAGAGTTTTGTAGTTGTGTTCCAGCTTCTGGGTGTCGGGGGGCGGTCTTGGGAATGCTTTCGACTTCTCGGGTAACGGCGAAAGTAATCACGCCAGAGCAAGTAAACTTAGAGGCATTGCTGAGGAGGTTGAGCAGGGACTGGCGAAGTTTAGTCAAGTCGGTCTGCATCGAGCCAATATCGTCAGCACATTGTATCTCTAAGATATTAGCATTTTTGTTTGCCATCGGCTTGATGGTGGAGGCCACATCCTCAACCAGATTTAAAATGTTAAAGGTTTCGACGTGCAGGCTCATGCGGCCGGCTTCAATCTTAGAAAAATCGAGAATATCCTTAATCAGTGCTAGCAAATGTTGGCCGGCCGTGTTAATTTTCTTGAGGTCGCCGACGAACTCTTCGGCGCCGAGGTCTTGGGCGTCTTCTTGCAGGAGCTCGCTATAGCCAATGATGGCGTTGAGGGGTGTACGCAGTTCATGGCTCATGTTGGCAAGAAAAATGCTTTTCGAGCGGTTGGCGGCTTCGGCGGCTAATGCGGCCTGGCGGAATTCTTCGGCTCGTTTGCGTTCGGTGATGTCGCTGGTCATGATTAAAACGCACTGAGTGCTGCCGAGGTCGATGAGTTCCACCGACAGCAGCCAGTCGCGGACAACGCCAGCTTTGGTGCGAATTTTGATTTCTTGATTGCTGACAGAATTTTGCGCGAGCAAAATCTGGGCGAGTCGGTGGCCCTCTTCAGAATTGACCAACATTCCCAATTCGCTGGCGGTGCGGCCGATAAATTCGCCACGTTCCCAGCCCAAGGAGTGCAAAAAGCTTTCGTTGGCATCGAGAAAGCATCCGTCTGTGAGGGTGCAGATGCTGATGCCGACTGGAGAAGCGTGAAAGGCTTTGGAAAATCGTTCTTCGGAAGAACGCAGGGCGGCTTCGGCGCGCTTTCTGTCGGTGATGTCTTGGACGGTGCTGGTGATGTAGATGGAGTTGACGGCGGCGTGTTCGCAGACTGTGCGGTGGCTGCCGTCGGGGAGTACGAGACGGTAGTCGATGCTGTAAGGTTGTTTATATAATAAAGCTGCTTGAATGGATGTCTTGACTAATTCTCTGTCTTCGGGGTGCACATATTCTAAGAAGCCTTCGAGACTGGGTTCAAAAGTTCCCGGCGACTGTCCGAGAATGCGGTAAATTTCGTCTGACCAGCGCAGTTGCTGGGTTCTGCGGTCTAAGTCCCAGTTGCCTAACTGGGCGATGCGCTGGGCGTTGGCGAGGCTGGCTTCGCTGGCTCCTAGGGAAATTTCTGCTTGGCGACGTTCGGCAACGGTAGCGGCTAAGACTAGGCCGGTGACGGCGATGACGGCGATGAAGGCTTGCAGGGATAACAGGGCTTGGGGGATGCTGCTGGCGTGTTTGAGAAAGGGGCCACTGCCTCTGGCTATGCCCCACATGGCGAAGCCTGTGAGGATGAGGTTGGAGAGGGCTGTGTAGCGCTGGCCGAATCGAAAGGCTGCCCAAACTACTAGGGGAAAGGGCAGGTATTCGAGGGGATAGCGGGCGTAGGCGGCGCGGGTGCGGGAGCAGAAGACGAGCCAGCCGACGGCGAGCAGCAGCAGCAGCCAAATCGTTCGTTCGGCAACCTGCTGGCGCTGGGTTTTGGCGGTGGGCAATTCACGCCAAGTCAGCAGCAGGGGGGCGATGAGCAAAATTCCCATCGCGTCTCCCACCCACCCAGTCCCCCAAATCGTGCCTAAATTGTTCCAGCTAGCTAAGCCTGTTAGGCACTGGATGATGCTGTCGATGGTGGAGTTGATCAGGGTTGAGCCGAAGGCTGCTAGCCCGACTATTCCTAAAACGTCTTTGAGCCGATCGAGTCCGGGGTTGAAGTTGATGCGTTGCAGCAGGTAAGTTCCCGTCCACGCTTGCAAGGTTCTGGCGCTGGCTGAGATGAATGCAGTGGCTATGTTGGCGGACGGTATGCTCATGCTGAACAGGAAGCCTCCGATCGCGATGCCGGGCCATAGTTGACGTCCGAACAGCAGCAGGGCGACTTGGGCAATTCCTGCTGCTGGCCAGATGGGGGATACTTCTGAACTCAGGGTGAGTGTGGAAATGGCGAATTGGGACGCCCAAAAGTAGATCAGGGCGATCGCGCCGACTAATAAAAAGTAACGCCAGGGAGATCCTTTGATTTTGTTAAGCAACTTGGTCTGCATTGTCGTTTGGGGAAAAGGTAGCCGATCGTTCCGAAATTATTAGGTGGCACGGGACAGGTACGGGGTAGATAAAATGATGCTATTAAGTGATGGTAAGTCATAGATGGTAGCTAGGGGATAACTTCTTGACTGTGCGATCGATTAAAAATTAAAACTTAACGATCGAGTAGCGGGGATGCAATACAACTTAAGTTTATTTATCCCCATATACTGAAAGCAGATTGATTTAACTCAGGACTTACGATCAACTCTATTTGTAGGGTGCGCATTGCGCACTGATCCCCATATACTGAAAGCAGATTGATTTAACTCAGGACTTACGATCAACTCTATTTGTAGGGTGCGCATTGCGCACCTTACCACTACCAATAGTAGGCAGATTGATTTAACTCAGGACTTACGCATCAACTCTATTTGTAGGGTGCGCATTGCGCACCTTACCACTACCAATAGTAGATCGAATCATTTTTTGCTGATCCCCATATACTGAAAGCAGATTGATTTAACTCAGGACTTACGCATCAACTCTATTTGTAGGGTGCGCATTGCGCACCTTACCACTACCAATAGTAGATCGAATCATTTTTTGCTGATCCCCATATACTGAAAGCAGATTGATTTAACTCAGGACTTACGCATCAACTCTATTTGTAGGGTGCGCATTGCGCACCTTACCACTACCAATAGTAGGCAGATTGATTTAACTCAGGACTTACGCATCAACTCTATTTGTAGGGTGCGCATTGCGCACCTTACCACTACCAATAGTAGGCAGATTGATTTAACTCAGGACTTACGCATCAACTCTATTTGTAGGGTGCGCATTGCGCACCTTACCACTACCAATAGTAGATCGAATCATTTTTTGCTGATCCCCATATACTGAAAGCAGATTGATTTAACTCAGGACTTACGCATCAACTCTATTTGTAGGGTGCGCATTGCGCACCTTACCACTACCAATAGTAGATCGAATCATTTTTTGGCCTTAGTCCTGTAACTGTGACACTGGGCTTGAGCCTTAAATCTATTTCCCAGATGCTGCTGCGATATCTAATGTTACAGCCAAACGCTCTTGAGCTTCTTTGAGGGCGGAGGAGGGCCGGCCACCGAGAAGGGTTGCTTCTATAGCACGACCTAGGTTTTCTGACAGGTGGGAGTAACCTGAGATAATAGGTCGCGATCGGGCTGATTTCATTTGTCCTAAAAATACTCGCAAAACTGGGGTTTTTGTCACAAAGTTTTGATAAGTTTCGCTTTGTCTCGATTTGAGGTTAATTGGCAAATAACCTGTGCCCAAGGCCCAGGCCGTTTGGAATTCTTCACCGAGGGCGTATTCTAAGAATTCTAGCCCTGCTTTTTCTCGTTCTGGCGAGGTTTTCATTAAAAATAGGTGTTCACCCCCAACGACGGCTGCGTGGCGTTTGAGAGCTGGTATAGGGATAGCTCCGTAGTCGATTTTAGTTTGCTCCAATTGTGCTAGCGTCCAAGGCCCGGTGATTTGCATGGCGACTTTGCCGGCAATGAAGTTATCGAGTTCGTAACCCCGTTCCGGTGCTGACAGTATTGCTGAACCTTCTTTTAACAAGTCACTCCACAATTCTAAGGCGGCGAGAGAGCCTGGGTTGTCTATTTGAGGTATGGGAGTTTGAGCAGTCCCGGCTTTGAGTTCACCACCTGCACTAAACATGAATGGGAGCCAGGTAAATACTGTCCATTCTCCTTTGCCTAGGGGGAGCAGTATGCCGTGTTGATCGGTGCGACCGTCTCCGTTGGTGTCACGCGAAAGCGATCGGGCTACTTGCTTTAATTCTTGCCAATTCTGCGGCAATTTTGTGATTCCTGCTGCTTTAAATAAGCTGGGACGGTAAAATATTGCTGTGTTGTTTGTTGCTAAAGGAACTGACCAAGTGTGTCCGCCCAGTTCCATTGACTCGAACAGGGCGGGGTCGATTTCGGCTTTGAGGGGGGATTGATCGAGCCAGTTTTCGAGTGGTTGAATTGCTTGCAGTTCTGCTAATTTCCCTGCCATTGTGGGAGTATTCCAAAGCAAATCTGGGGCGGCGTTTCCGACAATTGCTGTCAGGATTTTTGGCAATTGTTGGTCTGGCTGACCGATGTAAAGTGCTTCTACTTGGATGTTGGGATGTGTTTTGTTGAATTTGTCTGTGAGGGTTTGAAACACATCTCGGTTGGGTGGGGGATTGATGCCGTGCCACAGTGTGAGGTGAATGATACCGCTATTTTTTCCAGTGCGTGCGGTGCTGTTTTGACAGCCGCTTAATATGAGCATATTTAAGGTAAGTAAAAGGCAGAAAGCGCGTTTTACTTGCTTTTTAATTGCTTTGGATAATTTGGATAAAATCATTAGGGATGTTGAAGATTTTTTTAACCGCAGATGAACGCGGATGAACGCGGATAGTTAGAGATTGGTAAAACGGGCTGAATCTAAAACATCGGCTGGGAGCTGATTTTTTTGTCCTTCTGTGGTATTTTGAAACAAAATTGTGAAGGCTCCTGCTCCTAGTTTATGTTGCGGCCACATCCGATAGCAAGGAATTTCTGTCAGGTGCGATCGATATTTTTCTAAGTGTGGAACTATTACTGGCTGAAATTGCGGAAATTTGCTTAACAGCCATTCACCCACTTGTTCGTTTTCTGCCGTTGAATAGGTACAAGTCATGTAAGCAAGATAGCCTTGGGGTGCTACAATTTTGGCAGAATTGGCTAAGATTCTTTTTTGGCGGTTGGCATTGCTGTTAATGGTGACGGGATGAAAGCATCCGGGTGCTTTGTCTCCTTTTGCTAGCAATGATTGACCTGTACAAGGAGCGTCTACTATGACTAGATTAGCAGTTTCTGGTAGCTTTTCTGCAAGGATTTTTGAATCTAGATTCATTGTAGCCGATCGGCTAATCTGGCAGCGTTTTAAGTTAGATAGTAACATTCCGATCCGCTTGCCGATGACTTCGTTGCACAAGAGCAATTCTGGGTTTAATGTTTTCCAAGCAAATATACTTTTGCCTCCTGGGGCGGCGCACATATCTAAGATTAGTTCCAGTGGCTGTGTAATTGTTAATAAGCTGGAGGCGGCAAAGATTGAGGAAAAGTCTAGACAATAGTAATGTCCTGCTTGATGTAAGGAATGTTTTCCCGGTTTGGTGTTGAGGGCAAGTCTATCTACAAATTCTGGTTGCCAAAGTGCAACTTGTTCGAGATTAAATGGGTTTTCTGTTGGTTTTGGTTGCAGCCACAAGATGGCTGGATTAAATGGTTGGGGATTGGTGACGGCGTGAATAAACTTTTCTTTTTCGGCGCTGTCTGCAAATAAGCTGCGGCTGAGTTTAAGCAATAAGTTAGACGGTTTTTCCATAGATGATAAGATAGGATTGAATGTCGGAGAATAGTCGCTTTGTCAGGGCGGGTTTATCAATATTCTGGATGTGAATCATAGATGTTGGTGAACCCGCCCCTACAGATATTGTGGTTGATTGTTGTCATGTCGAAGGCGCAACTGGCGGCAAGTCAGAATTATTTTTAGCCTGAGTTATTGCTGACCGATGTTCGCCCCGAATCTTCGGTTTCAAATACAAGTTTTCAATCAAAGCAGCAACTCCCGCAAACCAAGGCGGCACAATCACAGCCCCGATAATTCCCAATACTTGAACTCCTCCTAAAACAGATAGTAATTGATATAAAGGATGGACTCCTACCGAGGAACCAACTAACAAAGGATCGAGCACGTAAGTTTCCAAATTTTGGATAAATACAAATAATAGCAATACCCATAAAAGCACCCAGCCACCTTTAGCTAATGCTACGATTAATGCTGGTACTGCTCCCAATACGGGCCCGATGAAGGGAATTAGGTTGGTCACGCCTGCGATCGCACCTAAGCCTAATGCAAATTCCGGCATTCCTAAAAAGCTCAAACCAGTGGTAATAAATATTCCTAAAATCCCCGAAACTAATACTCGCCCGCGAATGTAACTCCCCATTCTTTGGCTAATAGGCGTAGCTTGGGCGGCTAATCTTTCGTCCCAAGGTTTGGGGAAAAACTGCACTAAACTTTTAATTAAAGTTTCGCTATCTGCTACCATGTAACCTGAGATAAATAAAGCTAAAACTAAACTGAAGAAACCTCCTAAAATTCCCCTAGTTAGACTATACGATCGCAAAACCAGTTGTTGGCTCGATCGAATTACCCAATTAGTCAAAGATTGAGTATTTACAAATTCGCTCAGCAACTCCGGCGGGTTGTCTGTCAACCGGCTGATCAAACCTGTCGCCACATTTCGCAAACTTTCGACGTAAACTGGCATCTGCCGCAGCAATAACTCTATTTGTTCGATTACCGTCGGGCCAATTAATACTACAGTGCCACTAAATCCCCCGATGAGAGTTAAATAAACCACAATCACGGCCAGCCAGCGGGGAAATCGCCTGGTTTCTGCCCAATTCACTATTGGTACGATGGAAGCAGCTAGCACAACTGATATCATCAGAATTACTAGCAGGCTCCGCAATTGCCACAGCAGGACGAGCAGCAAGGAAGATGCTACAATGACCAGCAAGTTAGGTAAAGAAATAGTAATCCGTTGTTCTGACATGATTAAATAATAAAGGTTTGTAGTTGCGATCGGGCGCTCCAAGAATGACCTGTTTATTTAGCCGCTTAAGGGCGGTTTTGTCCATCTCTTGATTTACCCAAAATATCTCTGGTAAAACCAGCCTGCTTAGGGGCGGGTTGAGCTATTTCTTGATTTACCCAAAATATTTATGGTAAAACCCGCCCCTACCTATATTATAATAGAACGTAAGATTTACACAAGAAATTGCACAAGTCAAAAAAATCTATGCAACCCAAATATTCAACCCAAGATTTGTCTGCCATTTCGTCTATAAAATCACCAACGCTGTTTTACGAATGGAAAAATTATCGCTGTGCTTATGATTTTTACAACCCAAATGCTACCACAGCCGATAATAGCA
>Ga0316608_1000688_pt1 | contig 14754 bp, 9 predicted proteins | sample MIS2016152B_MG_FD_207673 | JGI IMG/M metagenome (GOLD analysis project Ga0316608, IMG submission 207673) | Microbial mat bacterial communities from Middle Island sinkhole, Lake Huron, Michigan, United States - MIS.2016.152B | ecosystem: Environmental > Aquatic > Freshwater > Lake > Sediment...
TGTGATTTATTCTTTTTCAAGTGCACTTGATAGTAAAGGTCAAGTCGTTAGAGAAGAAAGAGAAATAATTACAAACAATGAAGTTGTATTTGTTTCGATGACAATAAAACCTTATTTTTACACTGTTGAACAAGATGTTATTAAAGCTGGAATTGTTATTGTAGAAGATTTAACAGAAAAGAAAAAAGCAGAAAAATTATTTGATAAAAATATTTTGAGAAAACAAATTCTACTTGATGTTTTTCCTGATAAACTTATTTTATCGAGCCGAAAAGGCGAAATTATTGAAACACATTTACCTGAAGCTGTAAACGAAGAAATTAATACTAAATTTATTAAAGATATTTTTGAAGATGAAATTCTGCAGCAAATAATGGTAAATATAAGAAAATCTATTGAAGCGAGAAAAATAATAATTTACAAATATTTTGATAATAAAGACCAAAAAAGTTTTGAGGCAAGGTTTATTCCCGAAAGTAAAGAAAATGCATTGATTATCATAAGAGAAATAGATGTTGCCGAAATTGGAAATGTAGAATTTAACAGTAATAAATCTATAAATATAGAAACTAAAAAAATATCAAAGAAATTTGCAGAAGATATTGAAAATGAGTTTGAAAAAACTATTTTACCAATTTATAGAAATATTCAGAAAAATATGTCGTTTATCTTAATCAAAGGATTTGCAGAACAAATTAAACTTCTGGGTATGAAATTTAAAGAAGAAAATATTGAAGTTTATGGTGATGAACTTTTAGAATTTGTAACTAATTTTAATGTAATAAAAGTTAACGAATTAATAGGTCGTTTTCCATCATTTGCATCAAAATATCTGAATTCTAAAACTATTGATTTTTAATATTTTAAAAAACACAAAATTTATAATTAACTTTTTGAAATGAAAAAAAATATATTAATTTTCTTTATAATTATTCTATCATCATTTATTGAAATTAAAGCAGATAACTTTACAGATTATATAATTTCGGGAAAAGTTATTGATTCAAAAACCTCCGAACCTATTGCCTATGTGAACATTGGAATTGCAGGAAAAATTGGAACAATTACCGATTTTGATGGAAACTTTACTATTTCTGTTCCAGAAAAATATACAAATGAAATGTTTATTGTATCTTATGTAGGATATGAAACCACTAATTTTTTTGTTTCACAGAATCTTAATAAAACAGATGTGGTGATAAAACTTGTAGCTAAAGAATACAATATCAAAGAAGTAGAGATAGTTGCCAAATCGTTGTTTCCTTATACTGTTGTAAAAAATGCTTCACTTAATATTTATGAGAATTTTTATCAGGCTCCTTTTAACTATATTTTTACATATTCAGAAAATGAATATGAAAAAAATAAAGTTTCAAAATCAAGAGAATATGTTGTAAAATACTTTGATGGACAAGGTTATGAACATGGAAATGAAGTTTCATATTTCAAAAATACGGGATACAAATTTTTAACAGTTAAAAGAAATTTTGAAGTTTCATCGCTCAAAGATGGTTACGTAAATATTGATGATATTTTAAAATCGGACATAGCTCGTTTTTCAGACAATATTCTTGATATTGAATATGTTAATGATTATGATTTACAACTAAAAAGAGAAAAACTTAACGGAGATTCTGTTTACATAATTACATATATTTGCCAAAATCCTAGTTTTTTAAATACAGGAGACGTATATATTACTTCATATTCAGGGGTTTTGACTGTAAATTCGACAGATTATTCAGTAATTAAAAACACTATAACTGCCACAACTTCAAATATTTCGTCGCTTGGAAAATCATTTTACTCCGAAAAATTAACCACAGGAATTATTTACAATGATATAAAGTACACTACTACAACTGAATATCAAAAATCTGACAATAAGAATTACTTAAAATCTATTGAATATACTTTAAACTTTTCCGAAAAAAATAAAAATAAAGTAGTTGAAAAGAAAGTTGTCAAAAAACTTGAAGTAAAGGAAGTTGAAACCTTAAATTACGAAAAAATTTCAACACGACAATATTTTGAAAATTTACAACTTGACAATGAAATTTACAAAAAATATTTCAAATAATTTACAGTACTAAAGCTACTAACAAATAGCTCAATATATCTTTTGCAGGAATATTTGAGGTTTTAATTAGGTTGAAAGAATATTGGATTAAATTCTGATATTAACAAAAAAGTTATATTTTTGTAAAATAACTCAATCTTGGACATAAAGCAAAAGATGAATTCAGAATCAAAAACAAACTTACAGGTTCTCAACAAAAATCAAAAGCAAGCAGTTGTAAGTGAGGAAAAACGACTACTTGTTCTTGCCGGTGCAGGTTCGGGAAAAACTAAAACACTTTTGCAAAAAATTACTTATCTGATTGAAGAAAAAAACGTTAAGCCATCTGAAATTCTTGCAATAACATTTACAAAAAATGCAGCAAATGAAATGCTCGACAGATTAATTATTTCCTCCGATAATTCATCTAAATATCAAGAAATTATAACCGATAAATACAAATCAAAACAAGAAAAAGATTTAGAACGATTAAGTTATATCCGTAAATTCAGATGGATAGAAGGTTTAACAGTTAAAACATTTCACAGCTTTTGTTATCTGATTCTTAGAAATTTCGGTGTAAACGAATTTGATAATAAGTTCCGAATTATCAGCGACGAAAAAAGTAAAGAAGACGATGAATTTTCAAAATATCAAGCTCCCGAAACATCTTACGAAGTTTATCACAAAACGCTGATTGAACTTTGCAAAGAAAATAATTATCTGCTCGATTTAAAAAAATATATACTTGATTATGTTGTAGATAAAATTCATACTTCAAAATTCAACACCAATGTTCTGGTCAAAGACGGTAAATTTTACACAACTTTAAACGGAACAAAAGTTCGTTCAAAATCCGAACAATTTATTGCTGATTGGTTTTTTCGTCATAGCATTGCTTTTGAATATGAGCCGGTTCTGAATGTTACTGATTTTGATTTTAATCCCGATTTTTATATTCCGGCAGCAAATTTATATATCGAACATATTAGTAATAAAAGCTATCCGACTGAAAACAAAGAGCGACAATTCAAAAAAGGAAATCTGCTTTTTGTAAAAACTTTCGAATATATGGCTCAGGATTCTGCTCTGTTCGGAAATGTTCTCGACAGTATTGTAAAAAACAGATTACCTGAAGATTATCACAAAGTAGTAGCACTTTCGTACAACGAAGAATTTAACAAATATCATGCTGATGTCCGCGAATTTCTAGTTCAGGTGATGAGAATTACTGATATGCTAAAAGTTGAAAATCTTGATATTAACTCTGTTTTTGAAAAATCGCAGAAAGACCAGCACGAACGAGTAAGAATTTTTTACAAACTTGCAATTCCAATCGTAATTAAATACTCTGAATATTGCATAAATAAATCATATCTCGATTTTAATGATATGATTTTCAGAAGTATTTCACTTTTGAAAAACAACGAAGACATTTTAAATAAATATCACAAAAGATACAAATATATTTTAGTTGATGAATTTCAAGATGTTAATAATCTTCAAGTTGAATTAATAAAATTACTTTTAACCGACCAAACTCAATTGTTTTGTGTTGGCGACGACTGGCAAAGTATTTATGGATTCAGAGGTTCAAATGTAAATTATATAATTGAATTTGAAAAGCATTTTGATAATTCAAAAGTTATAAAACTGAATTTGAATTACCGCAGCAGTCAAAATATTGTAGGAGCAAGCAATGAAGTTATAAAACACAATAAATTCAAGATTGACAAAGATATAAAAGCATCAAAAAAATCGGAACATAAAATTGTGGTTTATGCCGGAAATAATGAAGAAGATAATATAAATTTTTGCATCGAAAAAATCAAAGATCTTTATAAAGAAGGATATACGGGTGATGATATTTTATTTTTGTACCGCCGAACTCACATGTATTCTCCAGCCGCATATTCCGATAAACCATCTTATTACAAGCGATTTTATCAGGAAAAGCTGAAAGTCCAGGCAAAAACAATTCATGCAGCAAAAGGACTTGAATCAAAAGTTGTTTTTATTCTCGGACTAACAGAAGGTTATGGCGGTTTCCCTGATATTTGGTTGGACGACAGAATTTTTCAGGTAATAAAAAAAGCAAATCACGATTTGCTACTCGAAGAAGAGCGAAGATTATTTTATGTTGCAATAACCCGAGCAAAAGATAAATTATTTCTTATAACCGAAAAAGGAAACGAGTCGAGTTTCATCAAAGAAATTCCGCAAAATTATACAGTCCGAACTGCACAATTAACTAAGCCATTTGTTGAAGAAAGTATCATTTGTAAAAAGTGTTTCAGCCGATTAGAAAAAATGTTCACATTCTGTCCTTACTGCGGAGAAAAATCGGATTTGTGAAATTTAAAAAACTTAAATCTGCATTTTACTAACTTAATACTGGTGAAGTATTTGCCTCTTTTTTATTTTGCTTAAGAGAGGTTATTTAAAATTTATATATAATGTTAATTATTAGAAATTTAACTCAAAAATGTCATTTCATGAAATCTCATTGATGTATTTTTAAAAGCAGAAGATTTAAAATAAGTATATCTGGAAAAAGAATTAGATTTTCAGATTTACTTTCTTTAAAATCAGTGCGTTCATCTAGGAGATTTCCTGAAATGACATTTTGTTGGAATTTTTTCTTATTAAAAATAAAACTTATATAACATCAAAAAAAAATAGAATAATATTTTTATTGACAAAATTTTAAACAACTCCTGAATCTTCAAAAATTCTGAATTTAACCAAACAAATTTAAAAATTTATTTTTTTCAGCAAAAGCAATAATATGTCCATCAGGGTCAGCAAAATAGCAAACTTTGTCGCCCCAATCTCGTATGCTTACACTATTTATTAATTTTGCTCCGCTTTTTATTGCATTTTCAAATTCAAATTGAATATTATCGACATAAAAATATAATTCGCATCTTGGAATTCCTATTCCTGTTTCAGGATTCGGCATAATATCTTTCAGAATTTTTTCAATATTTTTGTTAGGCATTAATCCAAGTTTACAGTAATCTGATATTACAAATTCTGTCATTCCCGGTACATCTAAATCAGGTAATTTACGAAATATTTTTTGATAAAATTTAGAACTTTCACCCTGATTACTAACGTATAAAATAAATTGAGATAATTTAATCTGTTCTATCATTTTTTATACAATTGCAGGTTAAATTACTAATAAAATTAACAGCAGATATTTTATTTTCAGAAATATTATAAAAAAATTATTCCTGAGCTAATGCAAGTTTTACTAAAGTTCTGTTTCTTAAATCTTTAGAATACATAATTTTTGTACCAAGTACATTTATTATATCAATTCTTGACATGTTTTCAGATTTCATTTTTTTTACCATATTATCGAGTTTTTTCTCAAAAACTAATCTGGTAACAAATTCTGAAAATAAAGCCAGTAAAATCAGAAAAAAAACACCTCCCGACATACCGAATCCAAAACCTAAATCTTCTATTCCATCTGTAAATCCTGAAGCACCATTATTACCAGTTAATAAAACTGTTACATTTAAAACTAACATAGGAATTCCTATGGCTGCCAGTTTTTCAATTAATTTATCAATCATGATTTAAATAATTTTGAAATATAAACTTTTCCAAAAGTATAAAATAAAGTTATTTTATTCAAAAACATTTTGAATAAAACTTTGGCATAATTTTTTCTTATTAAAAATTATAAAATATTTCCAAAACAAAAAATGCAGGTTTACAGAAAAATCTTATAAGTAAAAAAATTAATACATTATTTTAATAAAAATTAATCATTACTAAATTATTGTATTATAGTTATTTAGATATTTTTCTATAAAAACTGTTTTTGTAAAAAATATAAAACAAAAGAGGTTTCTGTTTTTTGCACAAATAAGCGAAGGTCTGAACTTTTTTATTTACAGAATTTTTATTATATTTGAAAACAACAAATTTTCAGCAAAATGGAATTGAAATCGATTTTTGAATTTTATGATATATTAAAAAATGATTACCTGAGTTTTATGTATCATGGTTTTTTTAATGATGAATTTACTGATAAAATTATAAATATCAACGATTTCAACATCGAAAAAAATGAGAATATTTCTTCGATAAAAAACAAAGTATCATTTCTTGTTGCCGAAAGTTTTCAGAATATTGTTCGACATGGAGATGTTAAAGAAAATCAAGAGTTTATCCCCGAACGGAAAGGAATATTTTTTTTAAGGAATATAAATAATACCTACTTTATTACATCTGCAAATTTAATTCAGAACGAGAATATACAGAGTCTTACCGAAAAGTTGCTACATATCAACGAACTCGACAGAGATGGTCTAAAAGCTTTACACCTTGATATAATGCAAACTACAAGTTACTCCGAAAAAGGTGGTGCCGGTTTGGGTTTGATTGATATGGCAAAAAAATCGGGACATAAACTTGAGTTTGACTTTGAAAAAATTGACGATAAAATATCATATTTTTATCTTCAAGTTAAATTAACACCAAAAACTAATAATCTTGAGCAAAAACTAGAAATTTCTTCCGAAAAAAAATTCCATAAACTTATGGATAAAAACAACATTTTCATGGTTTATAAAGGTGATTTTTCGATGAATACAGTTACTCCGGTTTTAAACATAATTAAAAGCAATCTTATTGTTAACAATATAGAAATCAATTACAACAAAAAGTCAATTTACTCAATATTAAGCGAACTTTTATTAAATATCAGCAAACATTCGCTCGAAATTAACGATAGAAAAGATGGAATGTTTGTTATGGGTAAACATCGTAATAATTACTTTGTTAGCACAGGAAATTTTATTGAAAATTCAAAAATAAAAAAATTTAAAAAATACCTTGACATGCTTAATCAGGTTGAAAAAGATGAATTAAATGCCATGTACGAAAATAAATTACAAAACCAGAAGTTTGATTCTAACAATTTTGAAGGCAAGGGGTTAATGGATATTGCTAAAGATACAAAAGATTATTTGAGTTACAACTTTCATCGAATAAACGATTTTTTTTCGTTTGTAACATTAAGTGTAAATTACTAAATTGTAATAAAAAGATACTATTAGGCTATAATGTAATTTTTAAGAGAGCTTGTATTAGTATATTCTAACAATTTAAAATAATTATCAACATCATATTTATATTAAACTGGTTTACTACGTTTTTATAAATTTAATTAACTATTACAAGTTGTTTAAAATTTATATATATAATTCTATACTAACAATTAGGTGTATTTTTTTGATAAAATTTTAAATAACGTCTTATATTTTTAATTATTTTTATTAACTCTAAAAAAATAAATTATGAGAAAATTTACAACAATTACATTAATTTTAACAATGTTAAGTTGTTTCTTAACAAATCTGACAAAAGCTCAGGAAGACGAATCACCTCTTACTGTATCTTGTGCATTAGTAAGCAATTATGTATGGAGAGGAGCAATTTCAAGCTCAACACCAAATTTTCAGCCTTATGTATCGTACGGTTTTGGTAATTTTTCGGTAGGAATGTTAGGTTCAACCGATTTTTTAGGTGAATACAAAGAAGCCGATTTATTTGTAGGATACTCAATTGGTGGATTGTCTGCAACTATTTACGACTATTTCTGGAGTACAAAAAAATATTTTGATTACAAAAACGAAACTACCGGACATATTTGTGAGTTTGAACTTATATTCGAACCCGAAGCTTTTCCTATAAGATTGTACGGAGCTACAATGTTTTACGGTGAAGATAAAGATGAAGTTGATCCTTCAAAAAATAATTATTCGACTTATTTTGAAATAGGTTACACATTTGATATAAAAGGAAATAGCATATATCCATTTATTGGAATAACTCCTTTTACAGGATTTTACGGCGAAAATTTCAGCGTAATTAATTCAGGAATAACTTTTTCTCGTGATATTCAAATAACCGAAAAATTTACTTTACCTATAAGCACTTCATTAATTTTAAATCCTTCAAATCAAGATTATTTCTGTGTTTTTGGTATATATTTATAATCATAAAATAATTTTTCATAATTAAGCCGGTTTATTAAAAATCGGCTTTTTTTATTGATTTGATTAAGAAATACAATGTCAATATTTTTAATGATTTGCAATATATTTCTCTTTAAATTTTGATATTATTAATAAACCTATAAAAGTTAGTAAACCGTTTAAAATCAAAATTTCAAATCCGAATTTATATCCGTTAAACCATTTTTCTGAATTTGAATTTACTATGTAACAAATTATTGGAGAAATTACAGCAACAATAGGTACAAATTTATCTCTGATTTTGAATTTAGTAATTAAACCAAATGTAAAAAGTCCAAGTAAAGGTCCATAAGTATATCCTGCGGCTTTAAAAACTTGACTTATAACACTTTTATCATTAATTTCGTAAAAAATCAAAATAACAATAATTACAATAACAGAAATCCCAATATGTACAAGTTTTCTTAATCTTTTCGATTTAATATCGTTTTTATCAATATCTACATTTAAAAAATCAACGCATACAGCAGTAGTTAAAGCTGTTAAAGCAGAATCAGCACTCGAAAAAGCTGCGGCAACAATTCCTAAAATAAATACAATTCCCAGAAATGGACTAAAGTACTGAATTGCTAAAATCGGATATAAATCATCAGAATATTGAGGAATCGCAATTCCTTGATTTGCTGCATACATATACAATAAAACGCCAAGACTTAGAAATAGTAAATTTACAGGTAGTAGTGTAAGACTAAACCAGAACATATTTTTTTGAGCATCTTTTAAAGTTTTGCAAGTCAGATTTTTCTGCATCATGTCCTGGTCTAAACCTGTCATTACTATTGCAATAAATGCACCAGCAAAAAATTGTTTAAAAAAGTTTTTTTCCGATTTCCAGTTCCATTCAAATATTTTTGAATAAGGGTGATTTGCAACAGAATCTATAATTCCTCTAAAATTTAAATCAAGTTGATTTCCAATTGAAATAATAGTGATAATAACAGCAGCTAAAAAAAATACAGTCTGCAGAGTATCAGTCCAAACCACAGTTTTAATTCCTCCTCTGAAAGTATAAAGCCAAATCAGTAAAATTGTAACAATTACACTAACATAAAAAGGAATTCCGATAGATTTGAAAATAGCTATTTGCAAAACACTTGCAACCAGAAAAAGTCTAAATGCACTGCCTATAATTCTGGAAATTAGAAAGAAAAAGGAACCACTTTTGTAAGACCAAAATCCAAATCGTTTTTCGAGATACGAATAAATTGTTACCAAATTAAGTTTGTAATATACTGGCATTAATACCGATAAAATTACAAAATATCCAATTAAATATCCCAGAACCATTTGAAAATATGCAAAACCATGATTAGCTACTTCGCCTGGAACAGATATAAAGGTTACTCCCGAAATTGAAGTTCCAATCATTCCAAATGCAATTAAATACCATGGAGATTTTTTGTTTGCATTAAAAAACGAAGCGTTATCTGTCTTACGTGATGTTAAATACGAGACAAAAATCAGCATTAAAAAATAACAAGTCAGAATACTAAATATAAGAAATGGACTCATGTTTTCCTTTTTTTATTTCCGCTAAATTATCAATTTTTTGATAAAAAATCAATTTTTAAAAAATATTCAAAAAACGCATTTTGTTTATAATTTCAACTATTTATTAGGTAAAGATTATATTTGTTTTTTTATGATAAAAAATAATATTAAAATACCGAAATTAGTTTTTTTTTTGTAGTTTCGTAAAAAAATTGAGTAATGAAAATTTTATCCAAAGTTATAATTATTTATATATTTCTTATTATTTCTTTAATTGACGCAAATGCCCAATTTTCTAATTTGGCAAATCCGTTAATTAAAAACTATCTTCCTGTAGATTATAGTGGAAGTTCTCAAAATTGGTCTATTATTCAAGACAATAGAGGAATTATGTATTTTGGAAATACCTCAAGTTTACTCGAATTTGATGGCAGTGATTGGAATTCGCTTGTAATGCCTTCTAGTACAACGGTTAGGTGTCTCGACATTGATAAAAACGGAACACTTTTTATTGGCAGTATTGGCGAATTTGGATATTTGGCTTGTAATCAATTAGGTGAAAATAAATACGTTTCATTAGTTCACTTACTTCCCAAAGAAGAACAAACTTTTCAGAATATTTGGAGAACTCTTTGTGTTTCTGATGGTGTATATTTTATAGGACAAACAAAAATTTATTTCTATAATTATGAGAGTATTACGGTTATGGACGTAAATATGGAAGCGTTTTTCGGATTTAAATCTTTTGATAATATTTTTATTCTCAAAAAAGATTCCGGATTGTTTGTTATTGAAAACAACGAATTGATTTTTATGCCACATACACAGAATCTTAACTCGGCATACAGAATGTATAATATTCTCGAATATGACCAAGATAAATTATTAATAGCCTCGCGCTCTGATGGTTTTTATACTTATGATTTAAGTTTGTTTAAAGAGAATGATAATTATAATTTTAAAAAAACAGATATACCTGATAATGTTATTGAAAAGCTAAATTCGGGAGCCGCAGAGTATTTAAAAACCAATTCGTTATATTCATCATCAAGAATAAATGAAAATACTTTTGCATTCGGAACCGTAACCGGAGGAATTGTTATTACTGATAAAAATGGAGATATTATTAAAATTCTAAATACAAATAAAGGATTGAATAACAATTGTGTATATTCACTTTTTACTGATAATTCAGGTGTATTATGGGCTGGTTTACAGCAAGGAATTTCGAGAATTGATATAAATTATCCTTTAAATTATTTCAACGAATCCTACAATGATTTAAGTGGTTATGTAATTTCTTCGATGAAATATAAAGACGATTTATACGTTGGCACTATGGTTGGTTTTTACAAATTGCCAAAATATTTACCATCAGTTAATGACGACAAACTAAAATTTTCAAAATTAAACCAGGAAATTGGGGAATTTTGGAATATGTATTCAGACGACGATATTTTAATTATGTCTGGAAGTTTAGGGGTTTATCAGATTTTGAATGATAATTTAGTTTTGCTAATTCCAGGTCTTGTAAATTATTTTTGCAAAATTAAGTACTCAAATGACCTGTTTTTAATAAATATTAATAACGAACTATTTGTTTATAAACTAGATAAATCAAATATAAATAATATTAAATTTGAAAAAATAATTCAAATTAATGATATAAAAACATTATTATCTGATGTTGTTGAAGACAAAGAAGGTTCAATTTGGTTAAGTTCAACTTATAAAGGAGTTTTTCATTTAACATATTCAAATTACGATTTTAGCGATTTAAAAGTTGAAAATTACGATTCGAAAAATGGATTTCCAACAAACGATAATATAAAAGTACATTTAATAAACGATAAAATTGTATTTGCCACTAAAAAAGGAATTTATAAGCCCACTGAGTCTGGCGACACCCTTATATTTGAACATGATAAAAGTTTTGGAACATTTTTTTCAAAAGATTCTACAAGTTTAGGACAGATATTTAATTACAAATCAAATTATTTAATTAGTTCAGAGATTCATAGACTTGGGTATTTGTACAAAAACGACAAAGATAGCCTGATTTGGGATAATAAATTATCAAAAAGATTTCCAAATTATTACAAAATAGATTTTATTACAGAAAATGAAATTGCTATTTATACCAGCGAAGGACTTTATATGTTTAATTTAGATGAATTTAAAAACGATTCTTCAGAATTTAATTGTCTTATCCGTAAAGTATATTTAAAAAATGATTCTTTATTATTTTCAGGAAATTACTATGAAAATCAGATAAATGCCGACAGTGTTTTTACACGTTTTTCTACCGAACAACCTCAAAATCTAATTCCTGTTTTAGAATATAAACATAACTCTTTGGTTTTTGAATTTTCGGCATTATTTTTTGAAGATGCCGATAAAAACAGATTTTCTTATATTCTGGAAGGTTTTGATGAAGAGTGGTCAACATTATCGTTTGAAAATAAAGCAGTTTACACAAATATTCCCGAAGGTTCATATACATTTAAAGTAAAAGCAATAAATATTTACGGTGAGGAAAGTACAATTGCCGAGTATCAATTTACAGTGAAACCACCTTGGCACAGAACAATTTTTGCATACATTTGTTATGTAATTATTGCTGTTTTAATCGTTTTTGGATTAATAAAATTTCAAACACGTAGATTAAAACAACAAAACATAGATTTAGAGCGAATTGTTAAAGAAAGAACAGCAGAAATTCAGTTACAAAAAGAAGAGATTGAAGGTCAGGCACGTGAACTCGAAAAACTATCAATTGTTGCCAGTGAAACCGATAATGCTGTAGTAATTGCAAATGCAAAAGGAGATTTTGAGTGGATAAATGCCGGTTTTACAAGACTTTACGGGTATAATTTTGAAGAAATGATTAAAGCTTTAGGAAAAAATTTGGTAGCGGCAAGTTCAAATCCAAATATAAAAGAACTTATTGATGATTGTATAAATAATAAATCTACAGTAATTTACGAATCAAAAACAAGTTCAAAAGATGGCAAACTAGGTTGGACGCAAACTACTATAACTCCGATAGTTAATAAAAATGGCGAAGTAACAAAACTTATAGCTATAGATTCTGATATAAGTAAGTTAAAACAAGCAGAACAAGAAATTTTGCAGAAGAACGAAGAAATTATGCTTCAAAAAGAAATGCTCGAGCAGCAAAATGAAGAAATTACAACACAACGAGATGAACTCGAAATTCAGAACTCTAAAATTGAATTTCAAAACGAACAGATAAAAGCTAGCATAAATTATGCAAAAACAATACAAAACGCAATTTTACCTATAAGTTCAAATATTCAAAAATATTTCGATCATTTTATATTATTCAGACCAAAAGATATAGTTTCTGGCGATTTTTACTGGTTTTCGAAAAATAAAAATGCCGAAAAGTCTTACTTTTTTGTAGCTGTTGTCGACTGCACAGGACACGGTGTTCCCGGAGCATTTATGTCTATGATAGCTAATAGCTTATTAAGCGAAATCATTAACGAATTAAAAATTTATTCTCCTAAAGAAATCTTAACTGAAATTGATAAAAATATAAGAAAATCGTTAAAACAAGAGCAGACTTTAAACATGGACGGCATGGATATGTGTTTGGCAAGAATTGAAAAAATTTCGGATACAAACTTCGAAATTATTTATTGCGGTGCAAAACGTCCATTATATTATTATGATTTTGAAATTTCGGAAATGCTTTCGTTAAAAGCTGACCGTAAATCAATTGGCGGAACTCATATACGATATAATATTACCGAATTTTCTAATCAGACTATTAATATTAAAAAAGATAGCATAATATACTTAACATCAGACGGATATATAGACCAAAATGATTTTGAAAGAAAAAAAATTGGGACATCAAGATTTCTTGAAGTTGTAAAATCAAGTGTAAACCTGACTTTAGCAGAACAGAAAAAAACTTTAGAAAATAAACTTGACGAATGGCAGAAAAACACAGAGCAACGTGATGATATTACAGTAATTGGATTGAAATTGTAAAAAAACGAAAATATTTTTAATTGATATTAATATAAAAAATAAAATATTATGAACATCGAAAATTTGCGAAAGTTAATTCAACATGATAAAACAGAACAAGTTTTTAAAATACTTATTGATGAATTAAAAGTTATAGATAACGATTTATTCGACCAAGTTACAATGCTTAGCAGTACTTTTAAAGATGCAAAGAAAAAAAACAATATGGGCTTGATTGATAATAAAGAAGCAAGTCTAAGTTTTACTAAAGTAAATTATGCTTTATTACAGATTTTTACAGAACTCGAAACGAATTTTGCTGATAAACTTGAAACAAAACCAATAGAAAAACCTAATATCCAAGAATTAGAAACAAAAAATTCAAATAGCTCGGAAAAAACTAAATTTGAAAAAATTATACCAAAAGTTTTTATTTCATATAATCATGGAAATAAAGATGTTGCAAATAGACTTAGAGATTTGTTAAGAGCCGAGAATATTGATGTAACTATTGACAGCGAAAAAATGCAGGCAGGTGAAGACATCAAAGAATTTATCGAAAAATGTATAAGAGAAACAAATATCACACTTTCGCTTGTTTCTAAACGGAGTTTGTTATCTGCTTGGGTTGCAATGGAATCTATTGGTACATTTTATCATGAAAAAACTGATTTAAAAAAGAAATTTATTGCTTGTTACATAGACTCCGATTTTTTTGGAAGAGCTTATACAGATGATGCTTTAGATGCAATAGATGAAAATATTAAAGAAATTAGTGATTTAATAACCAAGCGACTCGAAAAAGGCAGAAATATCAGAGATTTACAAAACGAATTAACTCGCTATAAAGAGCTACAACATGGTATAGATGAAATAGTTCGCCGCTTACGCGAAAGTTTGTGCATTGACGTAGCCGCAGAAAATCTTGATAATAATTTTCCAAAAATATTAGAATCAATAAAAGCTTTTTAACAAGTTTATTTTTAGGTTACTTGAAAAATTTATTTATTTTTGATTTTTTTAATCCAACAAAATTATAAATATGAAAACTTTAGTATTAGGAGCTAGCACAAAACCAGAAAGGTTTTCTTTTAAAGTTATCAGATTACTTAGAAAATACGAACACGAGGTTTTAGCAATAGG
>Ga0316608_1000689_pt1 | contig 14726 bp, 13 predicted proteins | sample MIS2016152B_MG_FD_207673 | JGI IMG/M metagenome (GOLD analysis project Ga0316608, IMG submission 207673) | Microbial mat bacterial communities from Middle Island sinkhole, Lake Huron, Michigan, United States - MIS.2016.152B | ecosystem: Environmental > Aquatic > Freshwater > Lake > Sediment...
ATGCACTCAAAAACTGCCATTAAAATATTGCTGGGCTTTTCCCTGCTGTTATCCGTACTCTCTTTTCTTTCCATCATCACAGGCTTTTTTGCCGAGGCTTCGGATAACGTGAGTATGCTGACAGAAGCCCTGAACAACAAAGTGTTTTTTCTGGTTCTCTCTCTGCTGATCGGATTGAGCATTATCGGGCTGATCATTTTTATCACCCCGCTAATCAGCTCCAACCGCATCACGATGGCATTGAGCGGCAGAGAAGATGAATTGATGAGAGAATCGCTGCGCGGAGATGACAGCTTGAAAAACCCGCAGCCTCAATGGGAGCTGCTTTCAAAAGTTTCGGGATTGAATATCGGCTCTCAGGGCGTAGTACCGCTTGCAAGTTCATATAACAAGATGGTCGAAGCCCTGCAAAAAGTCAATGAGATGGAGAAAAAGCACTCTGTCGAATTGGCAGATGCGAACCGGAAGCTTCAAAAAGAAATTACAGAACGGGAGCGGGCGGAAAAGGAAATCCGCTATCTTTCCCGAAAGCTGCTTAACGGCATTGAGGACGCTCAGAAAAAGCTGGCGCGGGATTTGCATGATGAATTCGGACAGACTCTGGCAGCACTTCATCTGAATGCGGAAGCCCTCTCCAATGCTATGTCGCCGGAGCATCAGGATCAGAAAAAACGGATTGAAGAAATAACCGTACTGATTGAGCAGTTAGGCGATAAAATCAGAAATATTTCTTCGGATTTAAGACCGGATTTGTTAGATGATTTGGGGCTTGTGCCGACTCTGGAGTGGTATATTAAAGAATTTCATGAAAAGCGCAAAGATATTAAAATTAATTTTCAGTCGGTGGGAATCAAACGGCGGCTGTCTCCGGAAATCGAAATTGTGCTATACCGGCTCTTTCAGGAAAGCCTGAACAATGTTGTCAAACATTCCAAAGCAAATCAGGTAGATGTCATGCTGACCTATAATTATCCCAAAGCGATTTTTGTGGTTCGGGATAACGGCGTGGGCTTTGATGAACAGACCCGTCATTCAAAAGGCATCGGGCTGATCGGAATGAGAGAGCGGGTGGTGTCGCTGAACGGCTCAATTGATATCCGGGGTGTAAAAGGCAAGGGAACAACAATTCGTGCCGAACTGCCGGTTCTTTATGAAAAAAAGGAGTCCGCTTAATGGAAGGTAAAATCAGGGTTCTTATCGCAGACGACCATGCGGTGGTCAGAGAAGGCTTCAGAAAAGTATTGGAAGAACAATCTGATATGGAAGTTGTCGGAGAAGCCGGAGACGGTCTTCAGGCATTGAAAAAGGTCAAAGCGTTAACACCGAATGTCGCGTTGCTGGATATTGCCATGCCGGAGTTGACAGGCTTGGAAGCCGTCAAACTCATCAAGGAGGCTGTGCCGGCTACCGAAGTGGTGCTGCTGTCCATGCACAACAAGGACGCGTATGTGCATCTGGCATTGTCAAGCGGCGCAAAAGGCTATGTGCTGAAAGCATCGCCATCTTCCGAAGTGGTGGAAGCTATCCGCAAAGTTCATGGCGGCGAATATTTTTTAAGCTCCAAAATCAATTCCCAACTGATTACGTCATTTTTAAAGCGGCAGTCAGAAAAACCGCCTGAAAGCGGCTATGACCTTCTTTCCGACCGGGAGCAGCAGGTGTTCCGTTTTCTGGTGGAAGGAAAAAGCACCAGCGATATTGCGGACATTCTGTGCATCAGCACCAAGACCGTAGAAAAGCACCGTGCCAATACCATGAAAAAGCTTGATCTTCACAACATGGTATCTATGGTCAAATACGCCATCAAAATCGGCATCATCGGACCTGAGTTGTGGGAAGATGTGTAGCCGGAATAATAATTTCAGCGGATGCCCCTCCCCGAAATTCGGAGAGGGAAAGTTTTCAAAAGTTATGCTGACGGATAGATATGAAAATCTCCGGTGCGTAAGACGCCGAAAAACATGCCTTCCGGTACATCGGGATAGCCGTCATAATGATACAGCAAACATTTTTTCTGAACTTCGGGCGACATCCGATTAATCAGATCCGAAATATGAGGATGTACGCCGGACGGAAATTTGCTGGTTTCGCAATCCATATAAATCCGGTTTGCCCGGCGATACAGCGTTTCAAGCTGAGGCGGCATCATGTGCTGCGTATCTGTGGGCATCAGAATATTGTAGCCGGTTGAGTGCAGCAGACTGATTCCGTAGCTTGCCATTTCTTCGGAGCTTGAAATAACGTGCATGGCAAACACCGGCGTAATTGTCCATTCCCCGCTCCCATCTCTGAAGATATGCGTAACAGTTTGTCCGTTTTCCTGCTTGCCGATCAGATGAATGTCAAAATAGGTTTCAAGGCTGACATGGGGAACCGCCTGAACTGTATCCATACCGGGACCTACCGCCCGTTTCAACGGCTCAAGCACTTTGCGATGAATGAAAATATCGGGTTTTGCAGTGGCAGGCGGACCGTGCCACCATTCCTGATCCATCAGCAGCTTATCGGCAATGAACTGATCGCCTAACCATTCTTTTTTGGTCGTAGTATAAAACGGATTGAACAGTGTGGTAAGCCCGATATATTCCATGCCGCCGATGTGATCATTGTGCGGGTGAGAAATATACATTCCGTCAATATCCGCCGATGTCAGCCCCACGCCTTTGAGCGCATGACGGACATCCGCGCCCACATCCAGCAGCAGCCGATACGGGCTTTTTCCGTTCCGTTTGCTCGGCATATCAAATTCGATTAAAAAATTCGAGTTCCATCTCGGATCATAGAGGCGGCGGCTGTGTTTGCGAATTTCCGCCTCAATCACCTCATAAGACGAATCTTTGAACTCAGGAGATTTGACAAGTTCACAGACATCCTGCACAGAAACAGCCTCTGTATAAGTGCCGGTAGCAAAAGCGGAATTAACTCCGATTGCGGTGATTTTCATAGAATTTCCTCCCTACCACTGTATTCCCAACATCAGGCAATTCAACCCGCTGCCGATTCCGAAAAATCCCACCTTATCGCCGTTAAGAAGAAAATCCCGCTCTTCGGCAATGGCTGCGGTGATCGGAAGCGATACTGTTCCGATATTCCCCAGATATTGAAATGTCGTAAAATCTTTGTCTTTGGACATGCCGATGCTCTCCAAAATGGTTTTCTGATGCGCGGAACCGACCTGATGACAGATAATTTTGTCCGGCTCGGACCAGCCGGTATTCTGCCTGAACGCGGCGTAAGTATCAATGCCCAATGCCACGCCATGCTGCAACACGCCGACAGAATCGGTTTTCATTATATAAATGCCATCTGCCACGCGCCCTGCGCCGGGTCCCCATAAACACAGCCCATGATGAGCAGAAGCGTTTTTAACCACGCCGCCTGTCAACTGCCGCCTGCCATCAGACAGAGCCGTATTTGTCAGTAAAACCGCCACCGCGCCTGATCCGCCGGTCAATGTTGCAATCGTGTCTTTGAACATCGTCATATCTTTGGCATTAATCAGTCGCTCAATGGTGATCTCCACAATTTCACGCGCAGATTCGCAGGACACAATCAGCCCCGCCTCAATCTGCCCCAGTTCTATGGCATTGGCAACCTGAATCATGCCGTTTAAGACACCCAGACAGGCATTGGATACATCGTAAATTTCAGTATCAGAGCCAAGCCCAAGTTTATCTGCCACCGCGCAGGCAGTCGCAGGCTCAAGATTATCCCGGCACACGCCGCTGTAAATCAGCATTTTTACTTTTTCTTTGGAAATGTTTGCTGCTGCAAGGGCTTTTTTGCCTGCTTTTGCCGCGCCGTCCGCCATCTTATAGCCCGGATCCCAGAATCGGCGTTCATAAATGCCGGTCAATGACTCCAACTGCCCTTTCTTCAGATGCAGTTTATCATATACCGGCGCAAGCCGATCTTCCAAATCTTCGGATGTAATGACATTAGGCGCAAGTTCATATCCGAATGCCTTGATAAAAACATTGGTGTATCGCATAGTTGAATAGCCGGTTTTTTCCTTCAGAACTGAAATTTATCGTCTGACATGATTTATATCACGCTTTCGTATTTTGAAAAATCTTTTTTGATATAAAACAAGCGATAACAGATGATATTTTTATAATTTTCAATGATATAAAACATAACCGGCTTTTTCTCTGATTACCATGAGTCAGAAAATCAGTTCAATCAGAAAATCAGCATAATCAACGGTTCAACCGCTGATTCTTATGATTTTTTCTGATTTCAATGATTTAAAAAACTCAGGGCAATCAGAAACATCAGCGCAATCAGCGGTTCAAAAATTCTTCAGTCTGCATGACCTTCTATTCCCGAAACCGCTCTTTCATAGTCGCCAAATTGGGATGTCCTGTCCGAGAAAAACACCTCGCAGACATTTGTCGGTAACTCAATTTTGAAAAATAACTCTGCAGGATAAAGATAGTCCTCTCCTGACTCGTCAATAACCTGAATCAGACGTCTACACAATGCCTCGTCATCTCTGAGCGTTTCATAGATTTTCCACCGCTCCAGAGAGATTTCATAATCCTGATTATTGAGACACAAAACAAAACCGTATATCTCACCGCTCCCGAACCGGATATTGGCAATCCCTTTTAATTTTCGCCAACGACCGCAGCCATAAAGCTTATAGAGGTTCTCCAACTCCCGAATTGATTTTCCGATAGCGATGTTTTCTGTAACCTGAATATTGTCAATAATTTCAAAATTCAATAGCTATGATCCTTTTTGCGAATGTTCGATCAGGATTGAAAGATGAACCGCTGATTCTTATGATTTTCTCTGATTTCTGTGACTCGATAATCAAGTTTTTTGATCCATAAATTTTCAACAGATTGATAATATTGATAAATATGACTTTCAGATGTTTTTGATACATCCAATAAAATCAAGCTGTTATAAAAAACCTTGATAATCGAGTATAAGGCATATAGCGTTGAATATGCTCAGAAATGAAAAATCATCAAAGAAAAGCATAAGATTGAGAAGACTCAGAGCCGGATGGGATAATGCGTATCTTAAAAAGGTGATTTATAGCGGATAAAATTCAAATGCGTTTGCCCTGTTCGGAATACCATACACCATTGATCAGAAAAAAATGGTATGCTATTTATTCATAAATCCCTTACAGCCCTTCGGGCTTTTCTGATTTTACTACCCCCGCAAAGTACCAAAGAACCAGAAACTTTCCCGGAACTGAATTCAATCTGTCAGGGATTTTCTGTCTCAAAGAGCCTGATCTTCATTTTTATCTTGACCCGAAGCCGTATTTCCTCTAATTTTCTGATTTTATCGTCATAACCTTTAACTCTTGGTGATCATTATGATACATATAACACTTCCTGACGGCAATATAAAGGCTTTTGAAAATCCCATCACGGGCTTTGATCTGGCAAAAAGCATTTCCGAAGGACTTGCCCGCAACTGCGTGGCAATGGAATTGAATGGGAATCGCGTTGATCTGAACGCTCAGATTTCCCAAGACGCCAAAGTCCGGCTGATTACATCGGCTGACCCGGAGGCACTTGAAATTTTAAGACACAGCGCGGCGCATGTCATGGCGCAGGCTATTCTGCACCTGTATCCGGCTGCCAAACTCACTATCGGACCGTCAGTCGAAGACGGCTTTTATTATGATATTGACATGGAGCCGGTGTCTGAAATTGATTTTCCCAAAATCGAAGCTGAAATCCAAAAGATTATCAAATCCAAGCTCCTGTTCAAACGCAAAGAAGTTTCCAAATCCGAAGCTCTGGATTTTTACAAAGCCGAGCCGTATAAGCTTGAAATGATTTCCGATCTTCAGGACGGAACCATTTCATTTTACGAGCAGGGAGATTTTACGGATTTGTGCCGGGGTCCGCATCTGCCCCATACCGGATTTATCAAAGGCATCAAATTGATGAAGGTTTCCGGCGCGTATTGGCGGGCGGATCAGACCAAAGCCCAGTTGCAGCGGATTTACGGCGCGGCGTTTTTCAGCAAAAAAGAGCTGGATGAGTATCTGTATTTTATTGAGGAAGCCAAAAAACGCAATCATCGCAAGCTGGGAATGGCATTGGATTTATTCAGCTTTCACGATGAAGCCCCCGGAATGCCGTTTTTTCATGCCAAAGGTATGGATGTCTGGAACGCGCTGTTGGAATATTGGCGCGAGGAACACCGGGCTGCGGGTTATGTGGAAACCAAAACCCCGATCCTGCTGAATCGCGGATTGTGGGAGAAAAGCGGGCATTGGGAAAATTATCGTGAAAATATGTACACATCCAGAATTGATGAATGTGAATACGCCATCAAGCCGATGAATTGCCCCGGAGGAATGCTGCTTTACTCAACTAAACCGCATTCTTATAAAGATTTGCCGTTAAGAGCCGGAGAGATCGGGCTGGTGCATCGGCATGAGTTGAGCGGCGTACTTTCGGGCTTGTTCAGAGTTCGCGCGTTTCATCAGGATGATGCACATATTTTTATGATGCCGGATCAGATTGAATCTGAAATTCTGGGTGTTTTGCAATTGGTGGAGCGCATTTACGGCACATTCGGGCTGGGCTTTCATTTGGAACTTTCAACCCGCCCAAAAAAATCCATCGGCACGGATGAGCAGTGGGCAATGGCAACGGACGGCTTGAAATCCGCGCTCAAAACCTACGGTAAAGACTACAAAATCAATGAAGGCGACGGCGCGTTTTACGGACCCAAAATTGATATTCACATCAAAGACGCCTTAAACCGGACGTGGCAGTGCGGCACGATTCAGTTGGATATGTCTTTGCCGGAACGATTTGATCTGACCTACACCGGCAAGGATAATGAAAAACATCGCCCGATTATGATTCACCGCGTGGTGTATGGCTCAATTGAGCGGTTTTTCGGCATTTTAACCGAGCATTTTGCCGGAAAATTTCCTTTGTGGATGGCGCCGGTGCAGGTCATTGTTTTGCCGATAAATGATGAGCTTTCTTCGTATGCTGCCGAAGTTAAAAAGTTTCTGGAGTCTGCAAAACTGCGCGTTGAAGTTGATGACAGAACCGAAAGTCTCAACAAAAAAATCCGTGAAGCGCAGATGAATTATATCCCCTTGATTCTGACCATAGGCGCAAAAGAAAAAGAAGCCGGGACGTTATCGGTAAGGACGCTGGATGGCACGGTCAAATACGGACTGAGCCGGGAAGCATTTCTGAATCGGGTGTCTGAGCATATCCGAAGCAGAAATCGGGATTTGGATGTTTTCAAGGAATAGCTGGATGGCGGGGCTTTGTCCCCCGCTTTTTTTTGAATCAAGATTTAAAGATTATGACAGATTTTTCCGGCTGTTCCGATGGTGCCGTCAAGCTTTATGCCCTGCGGATGTGTTCCGTCTGCATACGCAGAAACATTCAGCAATACACAGATAATTACAAAGGGGGGATAATGCGCTTCATAATATTCTCCTGTTGAATCTTATTTAATCCTTCAATCCTTCAGAAATCCTTACATCCTGATTCATAATTCCCCGAATCGTTTGCGATATTCTGCCAAAAGCCGCTCCGCATCATCGGCTCTCTGCTTTTCGGATTCGGCTCTCTGCTTTTCAGCCTCAGCCTTCTGCATTTCCTCATCCGCCCTTTGTCTTTCCATCTGAGATACCTGCGTTTCCCTTTCATACAACTCCGCATTGCTGGGCAGAATATATCGTTCTTCGGTCATCCATCGCAGACGCTCATTTCTCACCGTCAGATAAAGTCCTGTTGCCGGAGAATATATCCTGTTCTGTTTATCAGGCATGACGGTTTCATAGCGGTTTTTTATCCGCCGAAAACCTGTCAACTCAAAGCTGAACGGATCATAAACGTAGTATTCCGGCGTTCTGAATGTCTGTTCATACAGGTCTTTTTTCTCTGTCTTATCCGTCGTCCGTGTACTGTCAGAAAGAAGTTCGATAATCACATCAGGAAATCTGAAGAGTTCCTGCCAGACTACCCATGATTTTCTTTCCCGATTCTCAACATCCGGAACCAGAAAGAAATCCGGTCCTCTGAATTTTCTCTTACTGTACAGATCGAAGTGCAGAAACATATTTCCGCCTGTGAAATACCGCTTCTTATCTCCCCAGAAGGCTTTCAGGGATTCGATCAGCAGAATCATCTGCTCCTGATGTCTTGCTGTTTCCATGGGTTCTCCGTCATCACAAGGCAGATCATCTTCGGTCGGCAGCGAAACCATGATCTCCGAAATGTCTTTCTCATCCGTGTCCTCAAATAACAGCTTTGCCGCATCGCTTTCATATAAAGCTGCAAGATTCATAGTTCAAGCTCCTTTCGCTCATAAAGCGGTTCCTCCGAATGGGAGCCGTCTGCGTAGAAAATGGGTGCGTTTGTTCATGGGCAATGCCAATTGTGCGCGAATCTGCTCAATCAACGCCCGCTCAGTTTCTTTTTTGAGCAGGCTGAGCAGTTTTTTTCTTGTTTTTTCTGATTTCATACAATGTTTTCTCCAAAAGCTCAAGAACCGCCCGGTCTTTTGCACGATTCAAGGCTTTTTTGCTTCTGATGATTTTCTCCAAACTCGCTATTTTCAACGCATATCCGTTGAACTCTGCCTGAACCGCATCGGCATTGAGCGATTCAAAAGAGTTAATGCCATGTATGATTGTCATAAAATCAAGCTGTATGCCCATATCTTCGTTCATGATCCGGTATAAAGAAGATATCGGATAAAAGGGCTTTAAGATATGTGCTTCCAATTCATCCGCAAGTTTTTTCAGTTTTTTCAGGTTTGAGGCGGTTTTTCTGATCATGAAATCAATATCCAGTGTTGTAACCGGAGCGCCATGTAATGCTGCTGCAGCATTTCCGATCATCACCGCATCAAGCTTTACCTTATGAAACGCTGCTGCAATTTTATTCAGTAACAACTCGGCATTCATAATAAACTCCGATTATGGCAGGTCTTGAAACGGTACAGGGTAAAGAATATGCGTGCGGACTTCAAAACGGCTTTCCGGCTCGTCGGATCGCGCCTCGCACGGCGTTGAAGCCCAGCGGGTAACATCAAAGAAATTTCCGGGCAGAAATATCAGACTGCCGCTGATGTCCAGGTCCGGGGCTTCGATTCTCACCGTGCCTTCGTTCCCTCTGGCAGAAGTGGCTTCGACAATGCTGCTGAACGATTTCAGGAAATTTTCCGTGATGACAAACACCGCGCCGCCGTCTCCGTCCTGGGCATTTGCCTGAATACGGCTGCGGTTCAGAATGACAAACTCAGAACCGATGCCGGTATCGGGATTTCCGATGGTGATGTCCCCGCCTTTTCCGGTTCCCTGTGCCACGTTTGTTGTGATGCTGCTGTCTGAGAGATGTATCGTATCTTTTGCATCAACGGTGATTCTGCCGCCGCCGGATTTGTCAGCATCCGAGGAAACCGAAGCGCCGCCGTGCATCTCAAGATTGCCGACATTCAGGCTGATGTCTCCGGCTTGTCCGCCGCCCGTGCTGGATGTGGTTATCATTCCGCCATCAGAAATATTGATATTCCGTACCTGAACCGAAACTGTTCCCGAATTACCCGAATTTTTATCAGGACTGGTTGAACTGGCTTCTATACGACTGAAAAAATTCTGAATCGTATATTGGCTGTAAGCCGCAGAACTAAAAACTTTCACTGGCGAACTGCCCCGGATATTAATCGAATCCGCAACACGAATATTTATATCTCCGCCATCTGCATTGCCCAAGGCAGTAGTACTGAGTACTGCGCCATTTTTAAGGGATAAAGAATGGGCTTCCAAAAAAAGATTTCCGGCTTTTCCACTGTTGCCAGAACTGCTTACCATAATCCCAGAACCGCCATATCCGGCTGCTCTATAAGAACCGTAAACATTAATATCGGATAATAGAATATCCCCAGATACTCGGATATTTACTTCTCCGGCATTACCGCTTTTTCCTCCTAAAATAGCATTTGTGGCGGAAGCTATATATCGCCCGTCTTTGAGTGTCAGCGAGCCGGATTCCACCAAAACGTATCCCGCATCTCCCGTAATATGACCAATCCCGGATAATGTGGTCGTGGAAATTCCACCTGCCCAGTGCAACGGACCGATGGAATCCGTCATCGTAATCACTCCCGTAGCATATATACTGATGCGGCCGCTATTGCCGGCACCGACTGTTGTTGAAAAAATCGAAGCAGAATCGGACAGAAAAAGATTATCCGATCTTATCTCGATATCCCCGCTGTTTCCTCCTGTGCTGAAAGCATGAACATTGCTCAGAATGCCGCCGAAAGCAATATCGGGATTGTCCGGATTATTGCCGAGATAAAGCCGTAGAAAATATTTAAGATATGGATCATAATTGACGCCGCCAAAACTTATGTCATCATCCGCGTGAAGACTCAGCTTTCCTCCGCTTCCTCTTCCGAAAGTGCCGCTTGAAACATAAGCCCCGTCTGAAAAAAGAATATCTTTTGCACTGATGTCAAGGCTTCCGGTATCCCCCGCTTTTTCGGCTTTGCTGTGTGTTTCAAGAAAAATTCTGCTTGCATTTTTAAGATTGTCAGCACCGGAAAACGTAAGTAATCCCAATGTTTTCAGCGTAATATCGCTGCCTTTTCCTTTGCCGTAGGTATTTCCGTTTATCTCAGAACCGTTTTTAAAGGAAATCGTATCTGCCTGAATATCAACAACTCCGCCATTTTTATCTCCGAGAGTTTTCGCATAAACCGCGCTGTCATCGGCAACAAAATTCCCGCTTCGGATGAAAACATTTCCCGCGCCCTGTCCGCTGACATCAATCAGAGATTTATCTGCAATTGTTATGTTTCCGCCCTTCATATCTCCTATGTCAGGCTTTCCGTTTTCAATTGCCACTTGACCGGCAGAAGCAATGCCCACCATATTTATCTGACCTCCGGGCGCAGTGATACTTCCCAGTAATTTTTCAGCGTGAGGATTGACAAATTTCAGTTCACCCTGTTCAACGGTCTCAAACCATGTGCCGTTTCTGATTTCAATATCCCCGCCGATAAGCGATAAGGTTTTACCTTCCGGCACACTCAGACCGGCAGTTTTTCCATCCCACTGATCTGCCGATATTAAGCCTTTGCCTTCAATTGAAATCTTTGCAGGCGATTCACTTAAAAGCCCGAAAGCACTCGGCGGCGCAACAGACAAAACCTCATTTTCAATCGGCGTTGAATAAAACCGCTCATTATCGCCCATTTTCAGATAATCCGCCGTGCTGACATGAAACGAGCCGCTCAGATCAAGCGCGGCATTGCTTCCGAACATCACGCCAGCCGGATTGAGAAAATACAGATCCGCGCCGGATATGGTCGAGGCAAGTTTGCCGTCAATCCAAGACGCACTTCCCCCGGTAACGCGGCTGATGATGTTTTTCACCGAAGCGGATCCCGAAAAGGTTGCGCTTTCGTTTTTGTGGATATTGAACTGCTGAAAGCTGTGGAAGAGATTTGCGCCGGATTGTTTGCCAAGTTCTGCTTTGATTTGATAATCCGGTCCCGGCAGATCAATCTTTCCGGCAGTGCCGACAGAGCCGTCAAGCTTTATGCCCTGCGGGTGTATTCCGTCAGCATACGCCAGAGCTGAAAAAATGCAGGTCAGTATGATGAAAAGACTCAGAACACGCTCAGTTGAAAACATGGTTTAATCCTCCGTATTTGAATCGTTTTCCAGCGCAGACTTTATTTCTGCAATATGCTGTTTCAGAATCGGAATATTATTTTTTATTGTATCCCAAACCGTCTTTATCTCTATCCTGAAATAACCATGAATCAGAATATTTCTGAATCCAATCATTTCTTTCCACTCCGCAAAAGGATATTTTATCTGAAGCTCTTTAGGAATATGGCTTGCAGCTTCTCCGATGATTTCAAAATTCCGGATGACCGCATCTGTTGCCATGTCGTTCTTCAGAAATGTTTCAAATGTCTGATTCTGAGTATATTTTTCAATTTTCTCAATAGCAGACAGAATATCATCAATGAACAGGGTATAATCTCTGGGTTCAGGCATAGACAACCTCTCTGAATATTCTTTCTCTGATTTTGGATTTTACGGATTCTTTTATGACCAAATCCACTTTTGTATCAAACAGTTCTTCAAGATAATACCTGAGCCTGAGATAATTGAAAAGATCATGATGTCCGTCTTCAATATCCACGAGGATATCTATATCGCTGGTCTCATGTTCCTCTTTTCTGACGAAAGATCCGAATATCCCTATATCTTTTACATAAAACCGGGTTCTGATAAACGGCAGATGACTTTTGAGAATTTTCAAAATATTGTCTTTATTCATAAAGAATCCTTTCATAATCTGCTGTCCTTTATTATTCCAAATTATTCCTGACTATGATAATCATATATTTAACGATCATTCAATAAAAAACTCTGAGGAGGTTTGAAAATGTTGAATATTGATATAAGCACAGGTTCAGGAATATCTGCCGATTCTCATTGATCAGACAATCAGAGGAGATGATGTTTTGTTCGGAAGTGCGAAAGGACTTATCAGAATTTCGGATGATTTTGATGATTTACTTGAGGATTTCAGGGAGTATATGTGTTCATTTCTCAATCCCTACCCTCGCAGCCACCCCCTTTTGATAATAATGCTTAATCTCTTTCATTTCCGTAACCAGATCGGCTTTTTCAATCAGAGCCTGCGCCGCACCGCGTCCGGTGATGATCAACTCCATATTATCCGGCTTTTTATCAACGATATTAAGCAGTTCTTCTATCGGAAAAAGCCCGCACATCACCGCCACATTTCCTTCTTCGATAATCACCACATCGTGTTTTCCGGCAGCGATAACGGATTTTACCCGCTCAAGTCCTTTGATGCCTGCTTCAATATCTTCGGGCGATGGCTTTCCTTTTACAAAACGCCCCAAACCATATTGTTCCACTGTAATCAGATCGGAAAAACGTGCAAGAGCCTTGATTTCACTGTAATCGCCCATTTTCAGAAATTGAACGATAAACACCTTCAAGCCCGCACCTGCGGCTCTGATGGCAAGCCCCAGCGAGGCGGTTGTTTTTCCTTTTCCGTTTCCGGTATAAATCTGAACATATCCTTTCATTTTCACTCCTCCCCGTGCGATTTCAATTCAACAGGACTTACGCACTTAATTTTTAAGTAGCTGATTTTATTTACTCTGATTTGTGCAATACAAAATCAGGGTTCTATAAAAATCAAGTGGTTAATTTTTCAACTGCGTAAGTCCTGTTCAATTTATCCGAATATCTTATTCCCGATAATCCTGTTTTTCCAATAACCGGGTTTTCGACTCAGGTGCATAACCGAAACGATTAAAACATAATCATTTTCAATCGTGTAATAGATTCCAGCCTTCCCCCTTCCCCACTTTCAAGCCACGCTCTTTATAGTAAATAGCGGCTTCTGAATACTCCTTCTCTGCTTCGGGATGAAAGATATATCTCATTTTTCAGTCATAGCCCTCACTCTTGCCAGAACATGTTCTCCGATCAGAGGCTGAACTTTGCCGGAACGAATTTCATCTCTTCGTATTTTGGCTTCCTGTATCTGTAATTTCTCAGTATCAGAATCAATGGCAGTCTGAATACTTTCCAAAAGTCTCTCAATAAGAGAAATTTTTAAGTTATCAGGAAGCAATACCGCTTCATTATAAATCTGAATTTCCGAAAGTCGCATAAATCTGTCTCCTAATCAATCTTCTCCCCTCCCCTTCGGGGAGGGGCCGGGGGAGAGGTGTTAAAATTCAATGTGTCCGGGCGTTCTTGGGAAGGGAATCACATCCCGGATATTAGACGCGCCGGTAATCAGCATCAACACTCGCTCAAAGCCCATTCCGAATCCGCTGTGCGGCACAGTCCCGAATTTCCGCGAATCCAGATACCACCAGTAACTTTCTTCCGCCATGCCCATCTGTTTCATTCGGGCTTGCAAAACATCAAGGCGTTCCTCACGCTGACTTCCGCCGACAATTTCTCCGATGCCCGGCACCAGAATATCCATTGCGGCTACGGTTTCATTATCGTCATTAAGGCGCATATAAAACGGCTTGATGGTTTTGGGATAATTATATAGAATTACGGGCTTTTTGAAATGTTCTTCCGTCAGATACCGCTCATGTTCGGATTGCAGATCTTTTCCGAAAGCTATCGGATAATCAAATTTTTTGCCGGATGCCAGTAATATCGGAATAGCTTCTTTGTACGGCAGTCGCTCAAAAGAAGAGGAGCGAATGATTTCCAGCCGGTTCATCAGCTCTTTATCCACAAATTTTGCAAATAATTCAATATCCTGCTTGCAATTTGTCAGCGCGTAGTCAATCAGATATTTGACCAATTCTTCGCCGATGTCCATATTGCCTGAAATATCGCAGAATGCCATTTCCGGCTCAATCATCCAAAATTCTGCGGCATGACGGGCGGTGTTTGAATTTTCTGCCCGAAACGTGGGACCGAAAGTATAGACATCACCCAATGCCAGCGCAAACATCTCTGCCGATAACTGCCCGGAAACCGTGAGATTTGCCTTATCTCCGAAAAAATCAAGCTGAAACATCTCGCCCGCGCCTTCGCAATCCGATCCGGTGATAATGGGCGAATGAATGTTGTAAAAGCCCTTATCTTTGAAAAACTTATGGACGGCATAAGACAACCCGGAGCGGATCCGGAACATCGCGCCGTATTTGTTGGTTCTGGGTCTTAAATGCGCGATAGT
>Ga0316608_1000692_pt1 | contig 14686 bp, 16 predicted proteins | sample MIS2016152B_MG_FD_207673 | JGI IMG/M metagenome (GOLD analysis project Ga0316608, IMG submission 207673) | Microbial mat bacterial communities from Middle Island sinkhole, Lake Huron, Michigan, United States - MIS.2016.152B | ecosystem: Environmental > Aquatic > Freshwater > Lake > Sediment...
ATTTGTGATTCGCCCGCAGGGATTGAGCGCGGGGCGCATTTGGCAATGTATTTTGCCGATGATGCGTTTATTGTCACCAATCCTGAAGTCTCATCAGTGCGAGACTCGGATAGAATGCTAGGGATTTTAGCCAGTAAATCACGCCGGGCTGAATTTTCTGAAGAGCCGATTAAAGAATTTTTGTTATTGTCACGTTATTCGTACGAGCGGGTAAAATTAGGCGAAATGCTCAGTGTGGATGATGTGCAGGAAATTTTAGCTCTCAATCTGTTGGGGGTGATTCCAGAATCAAAATCCGTTCTCAATGCCTCTAATTCAGGAACGCCTGTTATCTTGGACGAGCAAAGTGATGCAGGTCAGGCCTATTCTGATATTGTGGCGCGATATTTAGGCGAAGAGGTTCCGCACCGCTTTATTGAGAAAGAGAAAAAAGGATTGTTTGGCTTGCTGTTTCGAGGTAAGTGATGAGTTTACTCGATTATTTTAGAACCAATAAACGCACTTCCGCTGCCATTGCCAAAGAAAGATTGCAAATTTTGGTCGCGCATGAGCGTTCTTCACGCAACCAGCCCTCTTATTTGCCGCAGTTAAAAAAAGAATTGCTGGAGGTCATTCAGCGATATTTTCAGGTTAGCGAAGAGACTATTTCCGTTAGCTTAGAACAAGATGATGAACGAGAAACCCTAGAGCTTAATATTACGCTGCCTGATGAAGAGCATTTAAAAAATTTTAATTCAACTACTACAAAAGGAAAATAATATGTCTAGCAATATCGGCGAGGCCGCAGGTCAACTGTGGGCATTTTTAGAAAAAAATGGCGCATCTAGCCCCTCTAAAATTGAAAAAGAAACCAAGCTATCCAGAACAGACTTGCAACGCGCTATCGGCTGGTTAGCCAAAGAAGACAAACTCAGCATTGAAATCAATGGCAGAGTCGAAACGTTATCACTGAAATAAGTTTTTTTAAATCCCTCTTGTCTTTTTCAACAACGATTTAAGAGGGATTTATCCCATCGGCGTCAACAGCCATAAAGTATAAAGTTGGTCATATTCATCTTCTTCTAAGCCATTAATTTCTAAAACTTTATTTTCCGCATTCACAAAAATAACCGCCGTTTTATCAAAGCCTTTCAACACAATCATATCGGGCTTTTGGGTAAAATATAAAATCCCTTTTTGTTTACCCGACACGCTGTATTGCAGGCTCGTGCGGTCAATTAAAAGACGGTGATTGCGATGCTGCTGATAAATAGTTAGCACTAAAGTTATCAAAGTTGTTACAAAAAACAGCACTTCAGTTACATTAAAATTAGGCTCAAACCCGTCTAAATAAATCACTTCGGGTCGTTGTAAACCCAGTTGTTCACCCCATAAAACCAACAGCAATCCGCCGTATTGCGACATAATGCCTGACAATACGCCAATAAAAAGAAAATCTTTGATATGGGTAAATAAAACTTTCAGCCATCGCCATAAACTAACAGTGGAAAAATTTTTATAAAGCAACGTTGCCGTGCCTAAAAAACGTTGTTCCCACGCTTGAATCACCAAGTTAGGTGGCTCAATTTCCATATCAGGAAACCGCCCTGTTCCATAACTTTCGGCAATTTTTACCTGTGTATTGAGTTGATTTGCCAAGGCAACGGCTTTATTTAAAGCCCGTTCTATTTTTTCCTCTTGATAAACTACCCACTGCTGCTGGTCTTTAGTTTGAATATAAACGTGCCAAATTTGTAACACTTGATTGCGAAAACTTTTATCACCGTAAGTTGCGGCGGCAATTAAAACAGTTTCAATGGTTTGCGCGGTTAAATTTTGGCTGAGTTGATGCTGATTTTTCGCAATCAAATGCCATTGCCAACCATCGGGCTTTTTTTCCAAACGCACCCAAGCTGATTTATGGACATACAGCCCTGTTTTAAAACGCACGGAGAAAGCATTAATTAGCCATAATCCGTATAAAATCAATGAAATATAGTCATCTACGCTTTTATGATAAGCAAGTAAGCAAAAGGCTGAAAAACAAAAAAAGGCAAGTAAATGGGTGGTTTGTGAATAATGGGCATCATCTTTCGTATTAAAAAACTGTTCATACATAAATTGAAATAACCAGGCTTCTAAGGCGAAAAAGTACATTTGCAACCACAGAAAAGGGGCGAGCAAGAGCGCGAGAATGCCTTTGTGATAATGTGAGATTTTCGTGGTAATGCGCATAATAAGTGCCTAACTAACCAATTGCTTTGTGTTATTTTTTGTAAAATAACATTGCATAACTTCTAGCAGTTGCCAAAAACAAACTGATAGAATAGGCTTTTACAGTTTACAAACAAAGCAGAAAAAATATGCCAAAAGCGAGTGAATTAAAAAAAGGGACGGTTGTTGAGATTAATAATACCCCTTATATTGTGAAACAAATAGAGGCGAAAAGCCCTTCAGCACGCGGTGCGTCAACCTTGTATAAAATCCGTTTTAATGATTTAAAAACAGGGCAAAAACTCGATGAGTCGTTTAAAAGCGATGATATGCTCAAAGAAATTGATTGTAGTCGGATTCGCTTGCAATTTTCCTACATTGATGGAACGCAGTATGTTTTTATGGATACGGAGGATTACACTCAATATATGCTGGATGCAGAAGACTTAGAGGAGCAAATTGGCTATTTAACCGAAGGATTAGAAGCCATTGTCGGTTTGCTGATTGATGATGTGTTGATTGCGATTGAATTGCCTGCGGCGGTCAATTTGTTGATTACCGAAACCGCACCGAGTATTAAAGGGGCAACCGCGACAGGTCGCACAAAAACCGCACTTTTAGCCACAGGGATTGAGGTTCAAGTGCCTGAGTATATCGAATCGGGTGAATTGATTAAGGTCAATACATTAACGGGTAAATTTAGTTCACGCGCTTAAACAGCGCAGGAGTAAGGTAAATGGCAACTGAAATTGAACATAAGTTTTTACTGGTCAATGAAGATTGGCAGGCTTTGGTCAGTCATTCGGCTGATTATAAACAAGGCTATTTAAATAGTGATGCAACCAGCTCTGTGCGAGTGCGAATTGCAGGCAAGCAAGCTTGGATAAATATCAAGAGTGCAACGTTGGGGACATTGCGGCAAGAGTTTGAATATGAAATTCCTGTTGCTGATGCAAATTATATGCTGAGTGCATTGTGTCATAAGCCGATTATTGAGAAAACTCGCTATTTTGTTCCCGCACAAGTAGGGCATCATGTGTGGGAAATTGATGTGTTTGCAGGTGAAAACGCAGGGTTAATTGTGGCTGAAATTGAGCTTTCTGAACAGGGCGAGGAGTTTGTGAAACCTGCTTGGTTAGGAAAAGAAGTGACCAACGATGTGCGCTATTATAATAATCAATTGAGTAAACACCCTTACACAACGTGGATAGAAAAATAATTTTTACAAGGCTTGTTTTCTAATGAATTAAATGTAATTTTAAAACAAGGTGTTATAAAAGTGTTATGAAAAAAAAGACCGTTATAAAGTGTATTTTATAAAAAGTAGTTGCATAATGTTAATTTGATGTTTATAATAGCTTCTTCTTTAGGGGTCATTAGCTCAGTCGGTAGAGCACCGCACTTTTAATGCGATGGTCCCGCGTTCGAATCGCGGATGACCCACCAAGTAATTCAAAGGCTTAGGTTTTTTACCTGAGCCTTTTTTTTGCCTACAAGTCAGAAAGTGTCAACCCGATGACAACATAGGATTTTTTACAAGGACGCATACAAATGACTGAACTTGATTGTAATGAAAATTTTGCTGAAATCATTTCCGAAATTCGTGATGAGTATTTATCATCCGAACAAAACTATCCTTGGATAATTGGTTTTTCAGGTGGTAAAGATAGCACTTTAGTGGCTCATGCCGTGTTTGAAGCATTACTTTCGATTGCCCCTTCAAAACGTACTCGCCACGTTCACATTGTTTCTAATGACACCTTGGTAGAAAGTCCGCTCGTTATTGCGCATTTGAACGCTTTGCAGGCAGAAATGCGGCAAGCGGCAAATAATCTGCGTTTGCCTATTACGGTAGTGACAACGAAACCTGACCTTGAACAATCTTTTTGGGTTAATATCATTGGTCGCGGTTATCCTACGCCTAATCAAACAATGCGTTGGTGTACAGACCGCTTAAAAATCAATCCGTCTAGCCGCTATATTTTAAATTCCGTTTCCGCTTGTGGCGCAGCAATTATTTTGCTAGGAGTGCGGTTAGATGAAAGCAATTCGCGTAAAGTGAATATTGAAAAGCGTGGCAATATGGCGAATTCGGTGTTATCGCCACATTCTGAATTATCTGGTGCTTTTGTTTATCGCCCTATTGTGAATTTAACCACCGATGAAGTTTGGGAAATTTTGGCTTCTAATTCACCGCCTTGGGGCGGTTCACATCGAAAGTTAATACAGCTTTATCGTGATTCAGCAGGTGGGGAATGTCCTGTTGTGTTATCGAAAGAGGACGCGCCAGGTTGCGGTACAAATTCTAGTCGTTTCGGTTGTTGGACTTGTACAGTTGTTGAGAAAGATAAAAGTCTGCAAGGTTTTGTAGATAGCGGTAAAACTCAGTATAATTGTTTGATAAAATTTAGAGATTGGCTTAAAAGCGTTCGCAATGACCCAGAAATGCGCCAAGTAACCCGCCGAAATGGTCAAATCTCTTTTAATATAGAAAAAGGTAAGCATATTCCAGGTCCTTTTACGATAAAGGCGAGAGAAATGATTTTACAAAAATTGCTTGAAACTCAAACAGAATATGGTGAGCCATTAATTAGCGAGGCGGAGATTCAAATAATTCGTCGCATTTGGACAGAAGACTTATTAAAACAATTACAAAACAGTTATGGAAATATTTAACGATTTACCACTTTGGCAAGACAAACAAGTTAGCCTGATGTTAGAAGAGCTATGTAATAAACATCGTATTCCAATTGACGTGTTAAAAGCTCTTGTTGATATTGAAAGACATAACCAACATAAAGAAAGAGCTTATGGAATTTATGATGATTTTGACAATGTGCTAAATAGAATGGACTAGAGCTATGTGGATAGAAAAAATTGAGTTAATTAATTTTAAAGCGTATCAAAAGCAAATATTTACTTTTCCCAAGCCAGAGCAAGACCGTAATTTAGTTTTAATTGGTGGAAAAAATGGATTTGGTAAAACAACATTGTTAGAAGCTCTTTATTTGTGCTTATATGATAAAGATGCAATCTCTCATTTAGGTAGAGCAGGCTTAAAAGAAGATTCTTATAAAAAGTTTTTGCAATCTGCTTTGCATGGCAAAACTCTTATAGCAAGTAGTGATAAAAAAATGTCTGTATCGGTACGCTTTATGGAGAAAGAAAACTATGGATTTGAAATTACTCGTACATGGTTCTTTGATTCAAAAGGTGATTTTTTAGACTCAGATACTGAATTAAGATTGGATGAAATAAATAATGGGATTAAAAAAATTTACGATAAAGATGAGTTAGCTGATATATTGGAAATATATGCAGTTCCTGCAACACTTGCGCCTTTTTTCTTTTTTGATGGAGAAGAAGTCAAAAAATTAGCAGATAAGAATCGTGAAGGATGGATTAAAGAAGGCATGGAAAGCTTGATGGGGGTTATATTATTAAAAAATTTAACTACCCGATTAGGCCAGTATAGAAATACTCGCAAACCTAGAAAAGAAAATCTTATTACAAAAACTGAATTAGATGCTAAGTTAAACTCTTTGACAAACTCTAAAGAACAACTTGAAAAAGTACAAAATGAGTATTCTTTTTATAAGGAAGAAATAGATAAAAAAACAGCAATAAGAAATGATTTGCATAATCAATTACAAAATCTTGGTGTTGGCAACAAAAATATAAAAAATGTTGCTGATATTTTGACTGCGATAGCGAAAGAAAAATCTTCTTTAGCTATGATTGAAAAACAACTAGAAAAATTATTGGTAGAGTTATTTCCTTTTTATTTAGTTGCTAGTAACCTGAAAGAATCCCTGAAAAAACAACTAACCAGAGAAAAGACACGCTTAGACTGGGAATCATTAAAATCTGAATTAGAGCCGCGTAAACAAAGTTTTTCTGAAAAATTTTTTGAAACTAACTCTTTTAAAGACCTCAAAAACTATTTAAACGACAATGCTATAAAGAAATTGCATGACTGTATTGATAACGCATGGGAAATGTTATATTTTCCTGAGCCGCCTGATTGTGCTGATAAAATTTTGCACAGTTATTTAGAGCAAAAACAACGACAAAAATTAGAATTATCTTTCTCAAATAAAATTAACGCTGCTCAAATTACAGAATTAGTTAATCAAAAAAGTCATATTTTGCAGAAGCTAAAAAATTTAGAGTCAACTAAAATTAAAATAGAAAGTATTGATAATGATGGTGTATTAAATAGACTTCATGCAGAGTTAAAAAATATTCAGGCAGAATTAGATGATAAAACTAAAAAATTTTACGATTTAGATCGTAAAAGAATTGGTTTGGCATCAGAAATTCATCATGCACAAGCAGCTTACGAAAAACAGTATGAAAAATATAAAATTTCAGAACCTGCAAAATCAAATGCTGATAAAGCAGAAAGGGTTATTAATCTAATTCAAGAGCTTTTTCCACGTTTATTTTCTTTAAAAATCAATGAAGTATCTCAGGCAGTGGGTAAATATTACAGACAATTTTCGCATAAAAAACAAATTGCCAATATTGATATTCAAGAAGATGGTAGTTATCGTTTATTTTCAGAAGATAATAAAGAAATAAAATTTGACCGTTCTGCTGGTGAAAACGAAATCTTTGTAACCGCTTTATTTGCTGGATTAGCTGAAGTATCAAAATATAACATTCCTTTAGTCGTTGATACACCTTTAGCACGTTTAGACAAAGACCATCGTAAAAATTTATTAGCCTATTGGTGTTCTGACTCGAATAGACAAGTCATATTATTATCTCAAGATACAGAAATTGACGAGCAAGTTATGGAATCTTTAAAACCTCATCTAAGTAAAACTTATTTACTAAAATCAGTATCAATCGGTGAGGGTATTTATGAAACAACAGGAATAGAAAATGCTTATTTTGGAGATAAATAAGTGAGTGATATTAAAATAACTAAAATGTGTAATTTTGAAACAACAAAAGTTTGGTTTGCAAGCTTTAAAGCAAGTGCTATTGTTACTGAAAAAACTAAAGAATTTTCAAAACGACTTGGTATTGATGGTAATCATAAAGTAGCACGTTTAGCACTAGGTCGCTCATTAGGAGAGTTAAGTTTTCCTGAATCAGCTTCTGATAATGGCAATCAAACAATTAAAGGACATACTTTATTTGGTGAAGAAGAAAATGGTGGTTTGCTTTGGTTAGGTTTACTAATAGAAAATATCCATTATTTCTACCCCGATAAAGAAATCACTTTAGATGTTTTACAACAAGCTGTAAAAGACCATTGGCAAAGAGGAATATTGCTATTACAGCAAGATTGGGAGGATGCAGGAGAAGAATACAACAAGTTTATTGAACTGTTAATCACCCGCCGTGCCACATTACCGAGTGATAGTAATTATGTAATGGTAGATAATCAAGGAAATGAACAAGATGGGACTATTGCAAGACCAGTTATATTAAATTTAGGACACGATATTAATACAAATGAGTCAGTTAATTGGTTAATTAATGGGCAAGGTTATTCCCCCAATATTGCCATAATGGGACAAGCAGGAGCGGGGAAAACTCGAATGATGCTTAAATTATTAACGCAATTGCGAGAATTAACTAATATTCCGGTTTTATTAATTGATGTCCGAAAAGATGCTTTTGCAGAGCGTCCCGATTTAGCAAAAGCTTTAAATGCAACCGTTTTAAAAATTCCTAGTCAAGCCATACCACTGGATATATTTTCAGGCTCTACAGAAAATCAGGATACAGCGCGTGATGTTACAATTGCATTTCGAGAGTCGCTTGATAAAGCCTTAGAAAATGGATTAACCGACAATCAAAAAATGCGCGTTTTAGAAGCATTAAAACCGTTATTTAGTCAGCGTAAAAATATTAGTATGTTCGATATTAAACAAGCGATTGAACAATATTACGAGGCGAATAATATAAAACCTGACCGCGTTGTAACTGTTCCTAATGAACTTTGCCAATACAAATTATTTGAACCCAATTTATCGCCGGCTGAATTTTTTAATCAAAGCTGGATATTAACATTTGGTAATGCTCCTACTGAAAGTCGACGATTAACTCTATTTTTATTATTTGACGCGCTACATCGCTATTTGCAAACTTTATCAGACTCTCCTCTTGATGCCGAAAATCATCGTGCTATTCGCATGGCAATTGCCATTGATGAAGCAGAACCATTATTAAAAATGAAACATGATGGTTTAAGCAAAATGGTACGTTTACATCGTTCACATGGCTTAACGGTAATGATGGCTTCACAAAGTCCTGATGATTATGCCGGACAATCGGATGATTATATGGAACAAATCGGTTTGCCTATTTGCTTTAGAACCAATGCCACCAGCACGGCAGTTTTAAATAATATGTTTAAATCGAAACCTAATTTTTCAGCATTAGAGTCTAATGTGTGTTTGACTGTGATTGAAAATACTACACGGAAAGTAAAAGCCTTTTAAATAAATCTCTAATTTTAACAATGGTCGGACAGTTTTAAGACGTTGAAACTACATATCTTTTTAAATTAAGCCATTAAAAACATGGCTTTCATACTATCTTAAAAGTTTTTAAATTTCAATGTGTTACTATTTGTTGCAACTCTGCATTTGACCTGAGTTTGATTTAATTCAGGCTAACTTGCTGTAAACCCTATTGCTCGTGGTGTGCTGTTTTTAAAAACTGTCCAAAGTATTGTTACGAATTAAATAAACCGATAAAGGTTTATATAATTTCATAGCTAACTAATTAGCCCGATAACGTACCAAATTAATCATGGCGTATTTACCTAATGAAAGCGTTGGCAAATTGATGGTATCGACAGACAGTCGAATGACTTGAATTTAAAACCGAAATCGTAACAGGTGAAAAGTCTGTAAGTTTCGGAGTGTTGACAGTTGAACTTCGATGTTCCATGATTAGCCCCTTAGGACTATGTAGCTGTATATAGCTGGTTAAAACACAAGTTTAAATTACAGGTAAATAACACAGCAAGTAGCCCGTATGGAATGAAATGGAATACGGGAAAACTTAACAATAACGTCACCTTTCCCGTATTCCGCTGCGCTTTATACGGGCTACGTTTTGAACAGGATTTGCAAAGATTGAATGATTAACAGGACTTTTAAAATGAGAGAATGACTATGCCAGAAATAAGTCGCTTTCTTGGAATCATTATTTTTATGTATTTCGATGAACATAATCCGCCCCATTTCCATATCAAATACAACGAATACAAAGCCGTAATGGAAATTCAATCCTTAAATATTTTGGCTGGACATTTGCCCGTCAAAGTACGCGGATTAGTGGAAGAATGGGCAGAAATGCACCAAGCAGAATTACTTGAAATGTGGAATAGCAAAGACTTTCATAAAATTAAACCTTTAGTATGAGCCAATAAAATGATTATCACTATACAAACAGCTCATTATCTGGATAATTATCGTCTGCATTTAACTTTTAATACAGGTGAATCAGGAATAGTGGATTTGCAGGATTTAATTTTTAAATACAAAGCTGCTGCACCTTTGCGTGACATAACTCAATTTAAAGATTTCAAATTAGATGAATGGTCAACTGTCACATGGGATTGTGGTTTTGATGTTTCACCCGAAACCTTATATGAACGTGCGACAGGAAAACAAATCAATTGGTTACAGCAAAGTGAATTATCAGAAATAATGGCATAAAACCATTTTTAGAAAAACGTAACATAAGCTGTGTTTTTGAATAGGATTTGCAGGATTAGGCGATTAACAGGATTTTTGGTTTTTCTTAAATCCTGTGCCTCTTAAAATCCGTACCATCATGTTCAAAACTCTAAAATGCACAAAACAAATCACTGAATAAATTGGAAAATAAAATGCAAGCTCAAAAACTCACCAATCTACAATTAGAACTTTTAAAAGTTTTCAGCTATCAACTTAATCAACAACAACTCACCAACATAAAAAACTTGCTTGCCAATTATTTCGCAGGACAAGCCACACAAGAAATGGATAAACTCTGGGAAGAAAATAACTGGGACAACAACACCATGACAAACTGGGCAAATGAACATCTCAGAACCCCTTACACCCCATCATGAAAGTCGTTTTAGACACCAATATCTTGCTAGTCTCGATTCCCAAAAAATCACCTTATCGAATTATTTTTGATGCGTTATTAACTGGCAAGTTTCAACTCATTATCAGCAACGAAATACTCAGCGAATACACCGAAATCATTGCACAAAAAACTAACCTTATTGTTGCAACCAATATTTGTGAAATGCTGTTAAGTTTATCGAATGTCAAAAAACAAGACGTTTTTTATAAATGGAATTTGATTGAGTGATAAAGATGACAACAAGTTTGTTGATTGTGCAGTGGCGGGAAATGCTGATTATCTGGTGAGTAATGACAAACATTTTAATTGTTTGAAAGAGGTGGAGTTTCCAAAATTAAACGTGGTAACAATTGATGCGTTTGTACAATTATTGACGGATTAACAGTATTTTCTTGGTTTTTTTAAAATCCTGTGCCTTTTAAAATGACAGTTAAACTTTGATGTACCATGATTAGCCCCTTAGGACTATGCAGCTGTATATAGCTGTTTAAAACACAGTCCTATTATATAGGATGCTATATATTAGATTAACTACTATTTAGGATATTTTTATGTCAGAAGAAACTATCAATCAACGAATGCGAAAGCTTAGAGAACAACTGGATTGGAATTGGCAGAAATTGGGCAGATTAGCCCAATGACCGAGGAAATAAGAGAGCAACTTAACGTTAAAGCTGCGTAATAGCATACAAAGTAAGAATACGGTGGTTTAGGAGGGAACTATGACATGGGTTTTATTTTGGCTAACGATGGGCGGCTTAATTGGCTATACAATCGGTGCAGGAAATAAGCGAAAATACGAAACGTGGGACACAAACAATATTGGCGAACAAATTGTTATTTGGGAGTTAAAAAAACACTTCGGCAAACCTGATAACTACCTATTGAATAATGTCACCTTGGCTATTAACGCAACAGGCACAACACAAATAGACCATATTCTGATTAATAAACATGGAATTTTCGTTATTGAAACCAAACATTATGGCGGTCTAATTCTTGGCAAAGAAACAGATAAAAAATGGACACAGTGTTTTGGCAATGGGAAAAATTATCCTTTTATGAATCCAATTCTGCAAAACAACGGACACATTAACCAATTAAAAAAGTATTTACCGTTACCAAATGAGGCTTTTAAGTCGATTATTGTGTTTACAGGTGAAGCTAAACTCAAATCAGACAAAATCAGGAATATTGTACAAAAAGACGAGTTGGTTAAATATATTAAACAGTTCAAAGAAGTGATATTAAGCGACTTGGATATAACCAAAGCGATAGGTAGATTAGAATTTGACCGCAAAGAGCCATGCGAAGAAACCGATGCTGCACACATTGAATATGTACAGAGCATAAAAAGACAAAACTTCCCACATTCTGACCACTTTACTTAGCGATATAGTGCTATATAGTGCAAGTCAAAAAAATGAAATGCACTATAACAGTGGGTTACCGCTCTATAACGCACAAAATCAACGCACTTTTAATGCGATGGTCTCCCGTTCGAATCGCGGATGACCCACCAAGTAATTCAAAGGCTTAGGTTTTTTAACCTAGGCTTTTTTTTGCTCGTGTTCCTGCTTTCCACCCAATTTATTAGATTTCTTTGCTATCTACGAAAAATTTGTAACATCGCGTTTAGATGGCTTTGCGCGTAATTTGAAAGCATTCGGCTAGGCAAAGCCTGACATCCAGCAATTCAAAATTCTATAAAATTTATGCTCGGTTACTTAGTTGATTGTCACTCGCAAGATGGGTTAATTAAACCAATGGATTGCTAGTTGAGTCCAAGTTTAAAGGGCTTCAACAGCCGCACAAGCTGTTGAAGAGAGATTTTTAGAGGGAAAAGCTTTTGCTTTGCAATTGTTTGAGGGTAGAAACTAGCACATCAATTTCTTGATAAGTGTTATAAAAAGCCAGCGAAGGACGCACCGTGCTTTCCACACCAAAACGACGCAAAATCGGTTGCGCACAATGATGACCTGAACGCACCGCAATGCCTTCTTTATTCAGTGCATCGCCCACTTCGGTGCTTTCAAAACCGTCCAATGTGAACGACAACACGCTGGTTTTTTCTGTCGCCGTACCAATTAAACGTAAACCTGACACCGTTTGCAATTCTTTAGTCGCATAAACTAATAATTCATGCTCATAACGTTTGACATTTTCAACACCGAGTTTGCTCAGATAATCCAGAGCCGCGCCTAAACCCACTGCATCCGCAATATTGCCCGTGCCTGCTTCAAACCGCGCGGGCGCATTGTGATAAAGGGTTTTTTCAAAGGTCACATCTTGAATCATATTGCCGCCGCCTTGCCAAGGTTGGGTGCTATTTAGCAAATCGAGCTTGCCATACACCACGCCAATCCCCGTTGGCGCAAACACTTTATGACCTGAAAAAACATACCAGTCACAGTCCAGCGTTTGCACATCCACAGGCAAATGCGAAATGCCTTGTGCGCCGTCAATCAAAACCCGTGCGCCGTAACGATGAGCGGAAGCGATCATTTCTTGAATCGGCGTAACTGTTCCCAACGCATTCGACACTTGCGCAATCGACACCAGCTTGGTTTTCTGACTCAGCAGTTTTTCGTATTCAGCCAAAATAATTTGTCCGGTATTGTCCACTGGCGCAACTTTTAACACCGCGCCAGTTTGCTGACAGAGTTGTTGCCAAGGCACAATATTGGCGTGATGTTCTAGCCAAGTAATGACAATTTCATCACCCGCGCCGATATTTTGCCGACCCCATGACTGCGCAACTAAATTAATCCCTTCAGTCGCGCCGCGCACAAATACAATTTCATCACTGGATGAGGCGTGAATAAAACGCTTCACACTATCCCGCGCTGCTTCATAAGCATCGGTTGCCCGCGCCGCCAATTCATGCGCAGCACGGTGAATATTGGAGTTTTCGTGTTGATAAAAATACGCCAACCGATCAATCACAGCTTGTGGTTTTTGCGTGGTTGCCGCGTTATCCAGCCAAATCAATTGCCGACCCTTCACCCGTTCTTGCAAAATCGGAAAATCGCGCCGCACTGCATGAACGTCAAACGCGGGATGCGCAGTTTCAAATTGTAAACTTTGCGCCTGTGCTGTAAACGGTTGAGCTTCAGGCAAAAAATAAAAGCTGGAACTGCTGCCAGGAATCACCGATGTAGCAGAACTACTCAGCGAATATTGATTTATCAGCCCCCGCAATTGTCCATTTGCTAAACCTGCTTTATCCGATATATCTACAGGTGAAGCGTTTATTGCCGTTGATAATTCCAGTAAATTTTTGGCACATTGCGCCGCGCGCGGATGGTCTATCGACAATGCTGCTATCTGTGGATGAATTAGGTTATTAATCCCGATTTGGTCAGTTGGTACTGATTTCGCCAACTCTTGCAACGTGTTTGCATACTGCGCTGCGTTCGGTTCTTGTATCGACAGTGCAGCAATAGACGGTTGCGTTGGATTACCAAGACCTTCCAGGTTTTTAAAACCTGGAAGGTCTGCGCTGTTGTCATTCGGTAAAGCAGAAAACAACGAATTCGCCATTTTCTCCAGTTCTGCAACCGAAATCGGTAGTTCATTCAAGCTAGAAGCGGAGAGATTATTTGTACTCATGGTATTTGCCTACTTCGACATTTTCCAATACCGCTAGGGCATCTTCAGTTAATACCGCGAGGTTGCAATACAGGGAAATCAAATAAGAAGAAATCGCTTTGTGGTTGATGCCCATGAAACGTACTGACAAGCCCATGCTTTGCTCACCGACTAAATTGGGTTGATACAAACCAACAACACCTTGACGACTTTCGCCCGTTCGCAACAATAAAATGCTGGTTTTGCCGTTCACAATTTTGATTTTGTCAGAAGGTATAATCGGTACGCCGCGCCAAGTGATAAAAGGTGAACCGAACAAATTCACGGTTGCAGGTGGTACGCCACGCCGAGTACATTCTCTGCCAAATGCAGCAATTGCTAACGGATGCGCTAAAAAGAAGCCTGGTTGTTTCCAAACTTTAGTCAATAATTCATCCAAATCATCTGGTGTGGGTGCGCCCGTGCGGGTAGACGTTTTGTAATCTTGATGCACATTATTTAATAAGCCATATTCAGCGTTATTAATCAATTCGCTTTCTTGGCGTTCTTTAATGGTTTCAATGGTTAAACGCAATTGTTCTTGAATTTGATTGTGTGGGCTGCTGTACAAATCTGACACGCGGGTGTGAATATCCACCACGCTATTGACTGCGCCAAGACGGTATTCCCTTCCCCAGTTTTCATAATCCACATAAGTTTGTGGTAACTCACGTTCATCTAAAGCCGAACAATCCACCGCAATCTTGGTTTCATTTTTAACTTTGTTGACGCGGTAAATACCCGCTTCAACGGGAAC
>Ga0316608_1000693_pt1 | contig 14680 bp, 25 predicted proteins | sample MIS2016152B_MG_FD_207673 | JGI IMG/M metagenome (GOLD analysis project Ga0316608, IMG submission 207673) | Microbial mat bacterial communities from Middle Island sinkhole, Lake Huron, Michigan, United States - MIS.2016.152B | ecosystem: Environmental > Aquatic > Freshwater > Lake > Sediment...
AGATTCTCTTCCGTTTCCAGGTCCTTTTACATAAACTTTTACTTTTTTTAGTCCAGCTTCTAATGCTACTTTACCACAATCTTCTGCTGCCATTTGAGCTGCGTATGGAGTATTCTTTTTAGAACCTCTAAAACCCATTTTACCTGCAGAAGACCAAGAAATAACTTCACCTTTTTTATTAGTTAAAGAAATGATGATGTTGTTAAAGGTTGCACTAATATGCGCTTCGCCAGAAGATTCAATAATAACCTTACGTTTTTTTGTACTTGCTTTAGCCATACTATTTACTATTTAGTTGCTTTTTTCTTGTTAGCAACAGTTTTTCTTTTACCTTTTCTAGTTCTAGAATTGTTTTTAGTTCTTTGTCCTCTTAATGGAAGACCTGAACGATGACGAATTCCTCTGTAACATCCGATATCCATTAAACGTTTAATGTTTAATGAAGTTTCCGAACGAAGTTCTCCTTCAATTTTGTAATAGGATACCGCATCACGGATTGCTCCGATTTGTTCATCATTCCAATCTTGAACTTTAATATCTTGGCTAACTTGAGCTTTAACTAAAATCTCAATAGCTCTACTTTTTCCTATTCCGAAGATATAGGTAAGTGCTATAACACCTCTTTTATTTTTGGGTACATCGACCCCTGCTATTCTTGCCATAATTATCCTTGTCTTTGTTTAAATCTAGGATTCTTTTTGTTAATAACGTATAATCTCCCTTTTCTACGCACAATTTTACATTCTGCACTTCTTTTTTTAACTGATGTTCTTACTTTCATTTTGAATATCTTTAGTATCTATAAGTAATTCTTGCTTTAGACAAATCGTAAGGACTCATTTCCAGTTTTACTTTGTCACCAGGTAACAATTTAATATAATGCATACGCATTTTTCCTGAAATGTGAGCAATAACGATGTGTCCATTTTCTAATTCTACACGGAACATAGCATTTGATAATGATTCAATAATTGATCCGTCTTGTTCTATTGCTGATTGTTTTGCCATAAAAATTAAGCTACTGCTTTTCTATTTTTACCACTTTTCATTAAACCATCATAATGCTTATTCAATAAATAAGTATTTATTTGTTGAATAGTGTCAATGGCAACTCCTACCATAATTATCAAAGAAGTTCCTCCGAAGAACATTGCCCAAGATTGTTGCACATCTAAACTTACCACAACAGATGGGAACACAGCTATTAAAGCAAGAAATAATGCACCAGGGAATGTAATCAATGACATAACTTTATCTAAAAAATTAGAAGTGTCAATACCAGGTTTAACTCCAGGTATAAATCCACCACTTCTTTTTAAATCATCAGCCATTTTATTTGTAGGAACTGTAATTGCAGTATAAAAGAATGTAAAGATAATGATTAATAAAGCAAAAACTAAATTATACCAAAATCCAAACATATTACTAAAAGTACCTGCGATAGATTGAGAAGTTTCAGATTGAGACAACCCAGCTAATGCAGCAGGTATAAACATAATAGCTTGAGCAAAAATGATTGGCATTACACCCGCAGCATTAAGTTTAAGCGGAATCCATTGTCTATTTCCACCAGCTATATCTTGTTCATAATCACCACCAACTGTTGTTCTTCGAGCATATTGAACTGGAATTTTTCTAATTGCCATAACTAAAAGTACACAAGCAATAATAACTAACATCCAAACAATAATTTCTATAACCAACATCATGAGACCACCATTATTATTGGTAACTCTTGAGGTAAATTCTTGCAGAAAAGCTTGAGGCAATCTAGCGAGGATTCCAACCATAATTAATAGAGAAATTCCATTTCCAATACCTTTATCCGTTATTTTTTCACCTAACCACATGGCAAAAATTGTTCCTGTAGTTAGAATTAAAACGGAAGAAAACAAGAATGAAAAAGAATCAAAACCTAACAAAAATGCAGTATTAGGAACAGTTCTATAAAGATTATAAATATATCCTGGACCTTGAAGTAAAGTAATACCGATGGTCAACCATCTAGTTATTTGGTTTATCTTCTTTCTACCACTTTCACCATCTTTTTGTAATTTTTGCAAATAAGGAATTGCAATCCCCATTAACTGCACCACAATTGAAGCAGAAATATAAGGCATAATTCCTAATGCAAATACAGAAGCTTTAGAAAAAGAACCTCCAGTAAACATATCAAGAATAGAACCTAATCCTTGCTTTGTTTGACCAGCTAATCCAGATAATTGAGTTGCATCAATTCCAGGCAAGGTTACGTGTGCTCCAAAACGATAAACAACCAGTAAACCTAAAGTCCAAAGAATTCTATTCTTCAACTCTTCAATTTTCCAAACACTTAAAAATGATTCAATAAATTTCTTCATAAAGTTAGTATTACAAAGTTATTACTTCACCACCAGCAGCTTCAATAGCAGCTTTAGCAGTAGCAGTAAATTTGTGAGCAGATACCTTCAATTTTGCATTTAATTTACCTCTACCTAAAATTTTAACTAATTCGGTTTTGGTTGCTAAACGGTTTTCAACTAATACTGAAAAATCCAAAGTGTCGGTAATTATACCATTATCCACTAAAGCTTGTATCGTGTCAAGATTTACACCTTGATGCTCAATTCTATTAACGTTTGTAAAACCAAACTTAGGTACACGTCTTTGAAGTGGCATTTGACCTCCTTCAAAACCAATTTTCTTAGAATAACCAGAACGAGATTTTGCTCCTTTGTGACCTCTTGCAGAGGTACCACCTTTACCAGAACCTTCTCCTCTACCTAATCTTTTGTTTTGATTGTGTGTAGAACCTTCAGCAGGTTGTAAGTTACTTAAATTCATAACTATAATTGTTATTTAACTTCCTCTACGGAAACTAGGTGTTTAACTTTATTTATCATTCCAAGGATAGTTGGATTTGAATCATGCGACACAACTTGTCCCATTTTACGAAGACCTAAAGCCTCTAATCCTCTTTTTTGAGTTAGTGGACAATTGATTTTGCTTCTAACTTGTTTTACTAATAATTTAGCCATAATTTCCTTGAATTAACCTTTAAAAACTTTCTCTAAAGAAACACCTCTTTGTTTTGCAACAGTGTAAGCGCTTCTCATTTGTAATAATGCATCAAAAGTTGCTTTAACCACGTTATGTGGATTAGAAGAACCTTGAGATTTAGATAATACATCGTGAATTCCAACTGATTCTAGAACCGAACGAACAGCTCCACCAGCAATAACTCCTGTACCATGAGATGCAGGCATTAAAAAAACACGTGCACCACCAAATTTTCCTTTTTGTTCGTGAGGAACCGATTGACCACTTAATGGAATTCGAACTAAATTTTTCTTTGCATCTTCTACTGCTTTCGCAATAGCTTCAGAAACATCTTTAGATTTTCCAAGACCATGACCTACAACTCCATTTTCATCACCTACAACTACAATAGCAGAAAAACCAAATGCTCTACCTCCTTTTGTAACCTTAGTAACACGATTTACACTTACCAAGCGATCTTTTAATTCAATTCCACTTGGTTTTACTAATTCTATATTCTTGTATTTATTAGACATAATATATTAGAATTTAAGTCCAGCTGCTCTTGCGCCTTCTGCTAATGATTTAATACGACCGTGATATAAATAACCTCCTCTATCGAAAGTTACAGCATCGATGCCAGCTTTTAACGCTTTTTCTGCAATATGTTTACCAACATTTGTTGCAACTTCTACGTTAGTACCTTTACTATCAACTTCTTTATCTCTTGAGGAAGTAGCTAATAAAGTAACACCATTTATATCATCTATGAGCTGAGCATAGATTTCTTTATTACTTCTGAATACAGAAAGTCTTGGTCTATCAGCAGTTCCGCTTACAATCTTTCTTATTCTATATTGTATTCTCTGTCTTCTTTCAGATTTTGTTAATGACATAATGAATATTTTTATGCAGATTTTCCTGCTTTTCTTCTTAATACTTCACCTACAAACTTGATACCTTTTCCTTTATAAGGTTCTGGTCTACGGAAATCTCTAATTTTCGCAGTAATTGCTCCTAAAAGTTGTTTATCATAAGATGTGAGTTTTACGATAGGGTTTTTACCTTTTTCAGAAATTGTTTCCAAAAGAACTTCTGGAGCTACTTCTAAAACAATATTGTGTGAAAAACCTAAAGCTAAATCTAGTTTTTGTCCTTGATTTGAAGCTCTGTAACCCACCCCAACTAATTCTAATTCCTTAGTAAAACCAGTTGATACACCAATAATCATATTGTTGATTAATGATCTGTATAAACCATGTTTAGCTCTTTGGTCTTTGTGGTCAGAAAATCGTTCCACAGTTACTTGACCATCTTCTAACTTTACAGTAACGTCCGAAAACTCCTGAGTTAGTTGTCCTAATTTTCCTTTTACTGTAATCAAACCATCTGCAACTTCTAAAGTTACACCTGCTGGAACTACAATTGGATTTTTACCTATTCTTGACATCGTCGTTTAGCTTTAAAATTAGTATACGTAACAAATTACTTCTCCACCAACATTCAATTGCTTAGCTTGTTTTCCAGTCATCAAACCTTTTGAAGTAGAAACAATAGCAATACCTAAACCGTTTAAGATTCTTGGCAATTTTGAAGCACCTGCGTACTTACGTAAACCGGGTTTACTAATTCTTTGAATATCTTTTATTACAGACTCTTTAGTATCTTTATCATACTTTAAAGCTATTTTGATAGAACCTTGAACAGTTGTATCTTCAAATTTGTAACTCAAGATATATCCTTGATCGAATAAAATCTTTGTGATTTCTTTTTTAAGATTAGAAGCAGGAATTTGAACCACTTTATGATTGGCTCTCACTGCATTTCTAACTCTCGTAAGATAATCTGCAATTGGATCTGTATACATATATGTATAAATTTGTGGTTTTGGTTTTCATAAGATACTCATCAAATGAACCTTTAACCAATTAAAAATAATTTTTGGTTTGCAAAGGTAATACCTTTTTTCGAGATTACCAAGAAGCTTTTTTTACACCAGGAATTAAACCTTGGTTAGCCATTTCACGGAATGTAACACGTGATATACCGAATTGACGCATATAGCCTCTTGGTCTTCCAGTTAGTTTACAACGATTGTGCAAACGAACAGGTGATGCATTTTTAGGTAATTTTTGTAAACCTTCATAGTCACCAGCTTCCAATAAAGATTTTCTCTTTTCAGCATATTTTGCTACCGTTTTTTCTCTTTTTACCTCACGGGCTTTCATTGATTCTTTAGCCATGTCTTAATTCTTTTTAAATGGTAAACCTAATTCTGCTAATAAAGATTTTGCTTCTTTATCAGTACTTGCTGATGTAACAAAAGTAATATCCATCCCTGAAATTTTATTTACTTTATCAATATCGATTTCTGGGAAAATGATTTGTTCTAAAATTCCTAAGTTATAATTTCCTCTTCCATCAAATCCAGTAGCTTTTATTCCACCAAAATCTCTCACACGTGGCAAAGCAGAAGTAACAAGTCTATCTAAAAACTCATACATTTTTTCTCCACGTAAAGTTACTTTGGCACCAATAGGCATACCTTTTCTTAACTTGAAAGATGCAACATCTTTTTTAGATATTGTTGCTAACGCTTTTTGTCCTGTAATTTTTGTTAATTCATCTACTGCGTAGTCAACTAACTTTTTATCAGATACAGCTGCACCAACTCCACGGCTAATAACGATTTTTTCAAGTTTTGGAACTTGCATTACGTTTTTGTAACCGAACTCTTCTTTAAGAGCAGCAATAACTCTGCTCTTATATTCTTCTTTTAGTCTAGGGATATATGCCATTACTATAATACTTGATTTGATTTTTTAGAAAATCTAACTTTCTTATCTCCTTCGATTCTTATTCCAGTTTTAGTAACTTCTTTAGACTTTGGATCTATTAAAGACAAATTTGAAATATGAATTGGAGCTTCTTTCTTAACGATTCCACCTTGAGGGCTTTTGGCACTTGGTTTAGTATGCTTAGAAACCATATTAGCTCCTTCAACTATCGCTTTATTCTTCTCACGGTCAACTCTTAGAATTTTACCTTCTGTACCTTTATGGTCTCCAGCAATAATTCTTACTTTGTCGCCTGATTTTAATTTTAATTTTGTCATCATCAATCGAATTAAAGCACTTCAGGTGCTAATGATACAATTTTCATGAATTGTTTTTCACGAAGTTCTCTGGCTACGGGACCAAAAACACGAGTTCCTCTCATTTCTCCTGCAGCATTTAACAATACACATGCGTTATCATCAAATCTGATATAAGATCCATCAGCTCTTCTCACTTCTTTTTTGGTACGTACAACAACTGCAGTAGATACAGCACCTTTTTTAACGTTTCCATTAGGTGTTGCGTCTTTTATTGACACTACAATTTTATCTCCAACAGAGGCATAACGACGTTTCGTTCCTCCTAAAACACGGATAGTCAAAACTTCTTTTGCTCCGGTGTTATCTGCTACTTTTAATCTAGATTCTTGTTGTAACATAACTATTTCGCTCTTTCAATGATTTCAACTAATCTCCAACATTTAGATTTTGATAAAGGTCTTGTTTCCATGATCTTTACTGTATCTCCAATGTTACAGTCATTTGTTTCGTCGTGTGCAACATATTTTTTTGTTTTCAACACAAACTTACCGTATAGTGGATGTTTTACTTTTCTAACTTCAGAAACAACAATAGATTTCTCCATTTTGTTGCTAGTAACCACACCAACTCTTTCTTTTCTTAAATTTCTTTTTTCCATCTTTCAGCAGATTACAATTATTGTAACTCTCTTTTACATAATTCAGTTGCCAATCTTGCTACCGTTCTTCTAATCGTTCTGATTTGAAGTGGGTTTTGAATTGGTGAAATAGCGTGAGCAGTTTTTAATTCAGCATATGTTTTTTTTACTTGACTAAGTTTAACTTGTAACTCAGCTGTAGACAGACTAATAATTTCTGATTGTTTCATAATTTATATATATTATGCTTCGAAATCTCTAGCAACAACAAACTTAGTTTGAACAGGAAGTTTTTGAGCAGCAAGGCGTAAAGCCTCTTTTGCAACTGCTAATGGAACTCCACCAACTTCAAACATAATTTTTCCGGGTTTAACAACGGCAGCCCAATATTCTACGGCACCTTTACCTTTACCCATACGTACCTCAAGAGGTTTCTTTGTTATAGGTTTATCTGGAAAAATATTAATCCAAAGTTGTCCTTCTCTTTTCATATAACGAGTTGCTGCAATACGAGCAGCCTCAATTTGACGTGAAGTTAAAAACATACCTTTTTCATGTACAGATTTAATTCCAAACATTCCACTTGAAAGCATGTGACCTCTTTGAGATACACCTTTCATTCTACCTTTTTGTACCTTACGGTATTTTGTTCTTTTAGGCTGTAACATTTTTCTTTAATTTAAAAAATTACTTTCTTTTGCGAGGATTTGGTTTTCCATTTGGTTTACCTCCTCTTGGAGCTTCACCGCCTTTTCCACCACCAGATGCTTGTTTTTTATCCATTCCAACAAGTGGAGATAAATCGCGTTTTCCGTACACCTCACCTTTCATGATCCATACTTTTATTCCCATTCTACCATAAGTAGTATGAGCTTCTCCAAGTGCGTAATCAATATCAGCTCTGAAAGTTGACAAAGGAATTCTCCCTTCTTTGAAACCCTCTGAACGTGCCATCTCAGCACCATTCAAACGACCAGAAATTAAAACTTTGATACCTTCTGCATTCATACGCATTGCTGCTGCAATAGCCATTTTAATAGCTCTTCTGTATGAAATTCGGCTCTCAATTTGACGAGCAATGCTTGTTGCAACTAAATAAGCATCTAACTCAGGTCTTTTAATTTCAAAGATATTGATTTGAACTTCTTTGTCAGTAATTTTCTTAAGCTCTTCTTTCAACTTGTCTACCTCTTGTCCACCTTTTCCGATAATGATACCAGGTCTAGCAGTAGTGATAGTAACGGTTACAAGTTTCAAAGTTCTCTCGATGATTACTTTTGATACACTAGCTTTTGATAAACGAGCATGAATATACTTTCTGATTTTGTAATCTTCGGCAATTTTGTCACCGTAATCATTTCCACCATACCAGTTTGAATCCCATCCTCTGATGATACCAAGTCTGTTTCCTATTGGATTTGTCTTTTGTCCCATCTTTTTTATTAATTTGCTTGTGTGTTATCAATAGCCCCTAACACGATGGTTACGTGGTTGGAACGTTTTCTAATTCTGTGTGCTCTTCCTTGTGGAGCCGGACGAAGTCTTTTCAACATCATTCCACCGTCAACACGGATTTCTTTTATAAATAAGCCTGCTTCAGTTACATTTCCATCAGCATTTTTTTGCTCCCAATTATTGATTGCAGATAATACTAATTTTTCTAATTTACGTGAAGCTTCTTTTGAGCTAAATCTTAAAATATTTAAAGCTCTTTCCACTTTCTGACCTCTTACCAAGTCTGCTACTAAGCGCATTTTTCTAGGTGAAGTAGGGCAGTTATTTAATTTAGCAAATGCAATAGACTTATTAGCCTCTTTCCTTGCGTCTGCAGTTTCTCTTTTACGAACTCCCATTGCTTCTTATTTTTTACCTTTATTTTTAGCTCCAGCATGACCTCTAAAAGATCTTGTTGGTGAAAACTCTCCTAATTTGTGTCCTACCATGTTCTCAGTTACATAAACTGGAACAAATTGACGACCATTGTGTACTGCGATTGTTTGTCCAACAAAATCTGGAGTAATCATTGATGCTCTAGACCAAGTCTTAACAACACCTTTGTTACCTTTTTCAATATTTTCTTGAACTTTTTTATCTAATTTGTAGTGAACAAAAGGTCCTTTTTTTAATGAACGTGCCATGTGTATCTAATTATTTCTTTCTGCGTTCAACAATATACTTATTACTCGGGTTAACTTTAGAACGAGTTCTATAACCTTTAGCAGGAAGACCTTTTCTTGAACGTGGGTGACCTCCAGATGAACGTCCTTCACCACCACCCATTGGGTGATCGACAGGGTTCATTGCTACTGGTCTTGTTCTTGGTCTTCTTCCTAACCATCTAGTTCTACCAGCTTTACCCGATACAATTAACTGATGATCAGAATTAGATACTGCTCCAATTGTAGCTGAACAAGTTAACAAGATTAATCTTGTTTCTCCTGACGGCATTTTAATTGTAGCATACTTTCCATCTCTTGCCATTAATTGAGCAAAAGTACCTGCGCTTCTAGCAATTGTAGCTCCTTGACCTGGACGTAATTCAATACATGAAATTACTGTTCCAAGAGGAATTTTACTTAATGGTAAAGTATTTCCAATTTCAGGGGCTGCATCTTCACCAGACACAACAGTTTGTCCTACTTGTAAACCGTTTTGAGCCACGATATACGTTTTCTCTCCATCAGCATACCATAATAATGCAATAAAAGCAGTTCTGTTTGGATCATACTCAATTGATTTCACTGTAGCAGGAACACCTACTTTAGTTCTTTTAAAATCAATGATACGATATCTTTGTTTGTGACCACCGCCTGTATAACGCATGGTCATCTTTCCTTGACTATTTCTACCTCCAGAGTTTTTTATCGGTGCGATCAAAGATCTTTCCGGCTTATCAGTTGTAATGGCGTCAAAACCATTAACAACTCTAAAACGCTGACCCGGGGTAATAGGTTTTAATTTTCTTACTGACATCTTAATTTATTAGATATTGTTGTAAAAATCTATTGTTTCTCCTTCTTGTACTTGAACAATTGCTTTTTTATACGCATTTGTCTTTCCTTTTATCAAACCACTTTTAGTGAATTTAGCAGTTCTATCTGGTCTAACATTCATTGTATTAACACTAACAACTGATACTCCATAAGCAGCCTCAACAGCTTTCTTAATTTGAACTTTATTAGCTTTTCCATCTACAACGAAACCAAAACGATTGAAAACTTCACCTTCTTTGGTGATTTTTTCTGTAATAATAGGCTTAACTATAATACTCATGGCTTGTTATTTACTTAAATTTTCTTCAATTCCTTCTAAAGAACCCTCTAAAAGAACTAAATTATTTGCATTTAAAATAGAGTAAGTACTTAATTCTAAGTTAGTTACTACGCTAGAAGCTTTTAAATTGCGTGACGACAAATATACATTTTTATTTGAATCTCCCAACACAAATAAAGATTTTTTATTTTCTATCCCTAAAGCGGCTAAAATTGATATAAATTTTTTAGTGTTTGGAGTTTCAAAATTAAAATCTTCAACTATAATTAAATTAGATTCTTTTGCTTTTAATGAAAAGGCTGATTTTCTAGCCAATCTTTTCAAACTTTTATTTAATTTAAAAGAATAACTTCTTGGTCTTGGTCCGAAGACAGTACCTCCACCTTTGAAAACTGGAGATTTTTTACTACCCGCACGAGCTGTACCAGTACCTTTTTGCTTTTTAATTTTACGTGTTGAACCTGCTACTTCTGCTCTTTCTTTAGCTTTGTGAGTTCCTTGTCTTTGATTGGCAAGATACTGCTTTACATCTAAATAGATAGCATGATTGTTTGGTTCAATAGCGAAAACTGAGTCAGAAAGTTGAACTTTTCTTCCAGTTTCTTTTCCGTTGATGTCTAATACTTTTACTTCCATTACTTCTGAATGATTACGTAAGAGTTTTTGCATCCAGGAATAGCTCCTTTAACAACAAGTAGGTTTTTTTCAGCCACTACTTTTAAAACTCTAAGATTTTGTACTTTTACATTTACACCACCCATTCTTCCTGCCATACGCATTCCTTTGAATACTCGTGATGGATAAGAAGATGCTCCTACAGAACCAGGTGCTCTTAAACGATTGTGTTGTCCATGAGTAGCTTGTCCAACACCACCAAAACCGTGACGTTTAACTACCCCTTGGAAACCTTTTCCTTTTGATACACCTTGTACATCAACAAATTCTCCTTCGTTGAATACCTCAACAGTGACATTGTCACCTAATTTAAACTCACCTTCAAAATCTTGGAATTCAACGACTTTCTTTTTTGCAGAAGTTCCCGCTTTTTTAAAGTGACCTAAATCAGCTTTAGTGGCGTGTTTTTCTGTTTTGTCATCGAAACCAAGTTGAAGAGCTTCATACCCGTCAACCTCTTTGGTTCTGACTTGGGTAACGACACAAGGTCCAGCTTCGATTACTGTACAAGGAATATTTTTCCCGTTTTCGTCGAAAATGCTAGTCATGCCGATTTTTTTTCCAATTAACCCAGACATATTAAACAATTTATTAATTAATTAATTTTTAATGCGATATACTTACCGATACTTTTGAGGGTGCAAATATACAATTAATATTGCAACCACCAAATATTATTTTAAAGTTTAAAAAAACCGCTAAGTAGTGCTACTTTAGCGGTTTTTTTTTGTTTACTATATAAAAATTAAACTTTAATTTCCACTTCTACTCCACTTGGCAACTCTAATTTCATTAGAGCATCAATAGTTTTTGAAGACGAAGAGTAAATATCTAAAAGTCTTTTATATGAACTTACTTCAAATTGTTCTCTCGCTTTTTTGTTAACGTGAGGAGAACGCAATACAGTAAATATTTTTTTGTGTGTTGGTAATGGAATAGGACCCGTTACAACAGCACCTGTACTTTTTACAGTTTTTACGATTTTTTCAGCAGATTTATCTACCAACATGTGATCGTAAGATTTTAGTTTTATTCTGATTTTTTGACTCATCTTATTAAAAATTAAGCGTTACCTTTTGCTTTTTTGATTACTGCTTCTGAAATATTAGAAGGTGTTTCGGCATAATGTGAAAATTCCATTGTTGAAGTTGCACGACCAGAAGATAAAGTTCTCAAAGTTGTTACATATCCAAACATTTCAGACAATGGCACATCAGCTTTAATGGTTTTTGCACCATTTCTGTCGCCCATATCATTTACCTGACCTCTACGACGGTTGATATCACCTACGATATCACCCATGTTTTCTTCAGGTGTGATTACTTCCATTTTCATTATTGGCTCAAGGATAATAGCTCCAGCCGCTTTTGCAACTTCTCTATAACCCATTCTAGCAGCTAATTCAAAAGATAGTGCATCTGAATCCACTGGGTGAAAAGATCCGTCTAAAAGGGTAACTTTCAAACTATCTACTTGATATCCTGCAAGAGGTCCAGTTTTCATTGCTTCACGGAAACCTTTTTCTACAGAAGGAATATATTCTTTTGGAACGTTACCACCTTTAACAGCATTTACGAATTGTAATCCTACAGGAACTTTACCATCAACTTCATCAGCTGGCTCTAATAGGAAAACAATGTCTCCAAATTTACCACGTCCACCAGATTGCTTTTTGTAAGTTTCTCTGTGTTGTGCTGATTTTGTAAAAGCTTCTTTATATTCCACTTGAGGTTCCCCTTGGTTTACTTCCACTTTGAATTCTCTTTTCATACGATCTACCAAGATATCCAAGTGAAGCTCACCCATTCCTGAGATGATAGTTTGTCCTGAAGCCTCGTCAGTTCTAACGGTAAATGTAGGATCTTCTTCGGCTAATTTTGCCAAAGCCATACCCATTTTATCCACATCTGCTTTAGTTTTTGGTTCGATAGCGATACCAATTACTGGCGCAGGAAATTTCATTGACTCGAGAATAATTGGGTGTTTTTCATCACACAAAGTATCTCCAGTTTTGATATCTTTAAATCCTACTGCTGCTCCAATATCACCAGCCTCGATGTACTCGATTGGGTTTTGTTTGTTAGCATGCATTTGGTAGATTCTTGAAATTCTTTCTTTGTTTCCAGAACGCGTGTTCAAAACATACGAACCAGCATCTAATCTTCCCGAATAAGCACGGAAGAAAGCCAAACGACCTACGAATGGGTCAGTAGCAATCTTAAAAGCCAATGCTGCAAAAGGTTCTTTCACGTCTGGTTTACGCAAGATTTTTCTTTGATCTTCTTCTAATAATTCGGCATCATCAGGATTAATCCCTACGATTCCTTCTTTATCCATTGGAGAAGGCAAATATTTACATACAGCATCCAACATGAACTGAACACCTTTGTTTTTGAAAGAAGAACCAGCAATCATCGGAATGATAGCCATATCCATAACGGCAGCTCTTAATGCTATATTAATTTCTTCCTCTGTGATAGAGTTTTCGTCTTCCATGAATTTTTCAAGCAAATTCTCATCATAAGAAGCCACAGCCTCAATAAGAATTCCTCTGTACTCTTTCACTTCGTCGAGCATATCAGTAGGAATTGGCACAATCTCGTAAGTTGCTCCCATTCCTTCTTCATCCCAAACAATTGCTTGATTTCTAACTAAATCTACAACACCTTTGAAATCATTTTCTTCACCAATTGGCAAGGTGATTGCAACTGCGTTTGATTTTAGCATGTCTCTAACTTGTTGACATACCATTAAAAAGTTAGAACCTTGTCTGTCCATTTTATTAACAAAACCAATACGAGGCACTCTGTATTGATCTGCTAGTCTCCAGTTGGTTTCTGATTGTGGTTCAACACCATCAACAGCTGAAAAAAGGAAAACCAAACCATCAAGTACACGCAAAGAACGGTTTACCTCTACGGTAAAATCCACGTGTCCAGGAGTGTCAATAATGTTAAAGTGGTAAGGCAATGTTTCTGGCAAACGTTTTCCTTGCGTAGTTGGAAAATTCCATTCGCAAGTTGTTGCTGCAGAAGTAATTGTAATTCCTCTTTCTTGTTCCTGTGCCATCCAGTCCATGGTAGCTGCACCATCGTGCACTTCACCAATTTTGTGAGATTTTCCAGTGTAGAATAATATACGCTCTGTTGTTGTTGTTTTACCAGCATCAATATGAGCAGCAATTCCTATATTTCTTGTATATTTAAGTTCTCTAGCCATTTCTTACAGCATTAAAATCTAAAATGAGAGAATGCTTTATTTGCATCTGCCATTTTGTGAGTATCCATTCTTTTCTTAACTGCTGCGCCTTCTTCTTTAGCTGCTGCTAAAATTTCGCCTGCTAGTTTAGAAGCCATTGATTTTTCGTTTCTTCTTCTTGCATATAGAATCATCCATTTCATTGCCATAGAAATTTTTCTATCGGGACGAATTTGCATTGGAATTTGAAAGGTAGCCCCTCCTACTCTACGACTACGTACTTCTACGTGAGGCATAACATTGGTTAAAGCGTCTTTCCATACTTCTAATGATGCTTTTTCATCATTGTTCTTTTTTGCTTCTACGATGTCCATGGCATCATAAAACACTTTGAAAGCTGTAGATTTTTTACCGTCCCACATTAGGTTGTTTACAAAACGTGTTACCAATTGGTCTTTAAACCTTGGGTCTGGTAAAAGAGGTCTTTTCTTTGCTGCTCTTTTTCTCATTTTACATTTGTTTTTTTAAGTTTATATGTTTATGAGTTTCTATGTTTATTTCTAAACTATTATACCTCTAAACTTTTAAACTTTTAGTTTTTGATTTACTTTTTCTTTCCTGTTGGTGCTGGTGCCGCTCCTGGTTTTGGACGTTTCGCACCGTATTTTGATCTACGTTGCGTTCTTCCCGCTACACCTGAAGTATCAAGGGCACCACGAACGATGTGGTATCTTACTCCTGGTAAATCTTTTACTCTTCCGCCTCGCACTAATACTATCGAG
>Ga0316608_1000694_pt1 | contig 14660 bp, 9 predicted proteins | sample MIS2016152B_MG_FD_207673 | JGI IMG/M metagenome (GOLD analysis project Ga0316608, IMG submission 207673) | Microbial mat bacterial communities from Middle Island sinkhole, Lake Huron, Michigan, United States - MIS.2016.152B | ecosystem: Environmental > Aquatic > Freshwater > Lake > Sediment...
GCAATAATCACATCGAATGACAATTGAATTTTATCAGTTCCTGTTTTTATGTTTGAAGGCGAAATATTTCCATTTTTATCATTTACAAAAATGGTGTTTTGCATAAAAGTAGTTACCTTGAAATGGGTTTTGAAGGTCTGAGCGGTTATATAAGCTGCATTTCCGTTTCTTTTTACCTCCAATGGTTCCCAGAATTTTTCTTCCCAGTTGGCATCTTCATTGGTTACGCCAGCATCAATATAGGGTTTGAAGACAATTTTCGTGTCTTTATTTATGGCAGTGATTTCATAATTGATTACACCTACCTCGTCTAAATTCATACACAGAAAACGACGAATATTTACTGCAATTTCGGTTCCGTTTTGCAAAGTCGCTTCAAAAGAGCGGTTGTACCAACCTTCCTTCATATTTAACTCCCGACGGAAGTTTTTTACTTCCTTGCAATTATTCAAATCCAGATTTTCATCGTTGATTTCAATGTCAATTCCTATCCAATTGGGAGCGTTTAGCACTTTGGCAAAATATTTTGGATAGCCATTTTTCCACCAACCCACTTTGGTTTTATCAGGATAATAAATTCCTGCGATATAACTTCCTTGAAAAGTTTCTCCGGTGTAATTTTCTTCAAAATTCGCACGTTGTCCCATCGCACCGTTACCAATACTGAAAAGACTTTCGGACGATTTTACGCTCTCTGCATCAAATCCCTCTTCAATGATGGACCAATTGTCTGGTTTTATATAATCTTGGTTCATTTCTTTTTAGTTTAAAGTTTAAAGTTTAAAGGTTTAAAGTTGTTTAACCTGAAACTTGAAACAAATTTATTTAATCAAATTATCAATAAAGGTTTTATCCATAAGGGTAAAATCTTTAAAAATATATTTTGCTTCGTGCAAGGTGGCAGCTTCTCCAATTCCCACGCTAATCATTCCGCCAATGTTTGCGGCTTGAATTCCAGCCACGGAATCTTCAAAAACAATGGAATCTTCGGGTTTTGTATGCAATAATCTAGCCGCAAGCAAGAAAACTTCGGGATCGGGCTTGGCATTCGAAACATCATTTCCATCCACAATGCCATCGAAATAGGCAAGTGTTCCCGTTTTTTCGAGAATAGGTCTGGCGTTTTTACTGGCCGATCCCAATGCTATCAATTGGTTGCGTTCTTTCAAATATTTCAAAATAGGCATCACTCCTGGCAAGATTTCGCTCTCGTCCATATCGACTAAATAGGACAAATAATCATCATTTTTCTGGATGAGCCAGCGGTTTTTATCTTCTTGCGAAGCTTTTATTTTTCCCAATTCTAAAATAATATCGAGCGAGCGAATGCGACTTACGCCTTTTAATAATTCATTATTTTCGTGTGTAAATTCGAATCCTAATTCATTGGCAATTTTTTTCCAAGCTAGAAAATGGTATTTTGCGGTATCTACAATGACGCCGTCAAGGTCGAATATGAATGCTTTTGTGGTCATTAATTTTTTAATCTCTCTAAGGTTTAATTCCTCGAAGCACTTCTTCGATTTTTTTTGCCACAAATTCACAGATTAAAAAAGATCTTTGAAAATCTGTGAATCTTTGGCTATCATTTCGTTAATACCTATTTGGCTTCTGCCCTTTGGTATTTTATTTTATTTAACTGTTGATATGTGTTCCTTAACAAAAAACACTGCCAAACCGGCTATCAACATGGAAATTCCTGCTACAACAATTATCGCGATTGGGAAACCTCCTAGCAAAGTAATAATTGTACTTCCTAATAATCCCGCAGCGATTTGCGGAATTGTGATGGTTGCGTTAAACAACCCCATATAAACACCCATTTTGTCGGCTGGTAAAGAACCTGATAACATAGCATAAGGCATTGCTAAAATGGCTGCCCAAGCCAACCCTACTCCTGAAATGGAAAGTAACAAAATGTTCTTGTCGTGCACAAAATACATCGATGCCAAGCCAATTCCTCCCATTAAAAGAGAAAAGCTATACGTTTTTTTTCTGCCAATTGATTTTGCGATTTTTGGGATAAGGAAAGAAAATAAGGCTGCAACTGCACTATAAAAACCGAACATAACTCCTGTCCAACTTCCAGCTTCATTGAAACCGATTGATTTTGCGTCTAAGGCTTCAGGACCCCATACTTGGTTTGCGATAGCTCTCGTGGTATAAACCCACATTAAAAATAATGCAAACCAAGAGAAGAATTGTACAATTCCCAATTGCCAAAATATTTTTGGAGCGTTTTGAAGCAATTTGAGGATGCTTGTTTTTTCGGTTACCGTTTCGGCTTCTAAGTCGATGTCATTGTATTCAGCGTGTTCTTTTGGTGCGTATTCTTTGGTTCTAAAAACAGTCCAAAGAACAGTTGCCAATAAAATTGCTCCTCCAATATAGAAAGACCAAATTACAGATGCTGCCACTTTTTCACCAGCTTCGGGAACATTTGCCACTCCAGCTTTTGCAAGAATCCAAGGCAATAAAGAACCAAAAACGGCTCCAAAATTGATTAATGCACTTTGCAAAGAATAACCCAAATTTTTCTGTTCGTCATTGACCATATCGCCAACGAGGGCTCTGAAGGGTTGCATGGTTACATTAAACGAAGTGTCCATTAATAGCAACATCACGGCACCAAAAATTAACGGAGGTAATAGATAGGTAAAATACTCTGCATTGGGCATAAAAAACATTGCCAACGCAGAAACAATGGCGCCAAAAAATATAAATGGAATTCTGCGACCCAGACGGGTCCAAGTTTTATCACTGGAAAGTCCTATGATGGGTTGAACAATTAAACCTGCAAGAGGTGCGGCTAACCAAAAATAACCAATGCTATGAACATCGGCACCAAGGGCTTCTAATATTCTACTGGTATTTCCATTTTGTAGTGAATATCCAATCTGTACTCCTAGGAATCCAAAGCTTAGATTCCAAATTTGCCAAAAACTTAATTTGGGTTTTTTCATTATCGTATATTGTTTTAAATGTACGATAAGCACCTTGCTTATCAAAACTTAACTTATTTTTCGAAGTAAAAGTAATTGTTTTGAATGGGATAAATATAATAAAAGAAGTTAGAAATTAGAAGTTAGAAGTTAGAAAAGTATTTATTTGAAAAACTATAACGTAATAGTGTGAATAAGTTTTTAATATCAATGACAATATCAATGACAATATCAATATCAATGGCAATGCAATATCAATGACAATGCAATATCAATGGCAATATCAATATCAATGGCAATGTCAATGGCAATGTCAATGGCAATGTCAATGGCAATATCAATGACAATATCAATGACAATATCAATGGCAATATCAATATCAATGGCAATATCAATATCAATATCAATGGCAATGTAATATCAATGACAATGCAATATCAATGGCAATGTAATATCAATGGCAATATCAATGGCAATATCAATGACAATATCAATGGCAATGTCAATGGCAATGTCAATATTAAAAATCAATATGGATCAAAACACAATTGAACATTGACATTGCTATTGATATTGAAATTTCAAAGAGTCGATTCTCTCTCAATTAAATGGGTTTCAATCACAACGGTTTTGTAAACTACTTCTGTTTCTTCCCCTTCTGATTCTTCTTCTTCGGTTTCCAATCTTTCGATTAGTATTTTTGCCGCCACACTTCCCATTTCTATGCCGTTTTGGCTTACTGTTGTAATAGTTGGCGTAGAATATTTAGAAATAATTCCATCTGTAAAAGCAATAACTGCTAGGTCTTCGGGGACTTTTATCCCTCTTTTATTCGCCATTTTGATGATGGTTACCGCAAACAACTCGTTGACGGCAAAAACGGCATCGAAAGCTTTTTCCTCCAACAGTTGGGCTATTGTGATTTCGCAATTTTCGACGTTTTCAATTTTAATAATTAAATTTTCATCAAAAGGTAATCCGTTATCCCGCAGGGCTTTGGTGTAGCCATCGGTTCTGAATTTGCCCACACTCACATAATCGACAGTGGTTACGAGAGCAATTTTTTTCCTTCCTTTATCAATCAACCTTTGAACGGCTTCGTAAGCGGCTAATTCGTCATTTATAATGACTTTGTCACAAAGAATGTCATTGGTGACTCTGTCAAACATTACCACCGGCATTCCTTGATTGATTACTTCATTGATATGGTGAAAATCGCCTTTTTGCTGGGTTTCTTTAGAGAGTGACATTATAAATCCATCAATACTGCCATTGGCAAGTATTTCCATATTGAGTACTTCTTTATCGAAAGAATCGTCAGACAAACAAATAATAACGTTGTACCCATTTTCATTAGCAATATGTTCAATTCCGTTGATAACAGTTGAGAAGAAATGGTGTACAATTTCTGGGATGACAATTCCTATGGTTTTTGTTTTTCTATTTTTTAAACTAAGTGCAATATTGTTGGGTTTGTAGTGATAAAATTTAGCAAAAGCCTGCACTTTTAATCTGGTTTCTTCGCCTATTTCAAGGCTGTTTCTTAAAGATTTAGACACTGTTGAAATGGACACATCCAGCTCTTTTGCGATTTGCTTAAGGGTTACCTTCTTTTTCATATTTATTATTTGATAAAAATCATTTTCGTAATAAAGATAAAATATTTATTCGATTATGGCAATTAAATAGGGTAAAAATAATAAAAAACAAAAACTTTTCAACACTATTACGTTTTCGTAACCGTTTTAAACTTTACCTTTGTTGTAAGTATTAATAATTATCTAATTTTGACCCTCGAAGTAAAGGTAATTATAAACAAAACCTAATTAATTTAAACAAAAAGTATGAAAACAATTTACAAAAAGGTGTTATTTTTATTGTTATTCCTTCCTTTTTGCGTTCTGGCTCAGAACACAATTGGCGGAACTGTTCTTGATAAAACTACAGGGCAGCCGCTTCCAGGAGTAAATGTAAATGTACAAGGAAGCACAACAGGTGCTTCGACGGATTTTGACGGGAAATTTAGATTGTCAAATGTTAAGAAAGGCGATAATATCGTTTTTTCATTCGTTGGATATAAGTCTGAAACCGTTCAGTTTAACAATCAACAAACCATTTCGGTTACGCTTGAGGAAGATGCAAGTCAATTGAAAGAAGTGGTGGTTCAAGTAGGGTATGGAACTGTTAAGAAAAAAGATGCTACTGGCTCTGTTGCTGTGTTAGGCGTCAAAGACTTTAACAAAGGTGCAAATGTTACTGCAGAGAATTTGCTAAACGGTAGAGTGGCTGGTGTAACTGTTAACACAAGTGGTGCTCCAGGTTCAGGTTCTACTATTAGAATTCGTGGTGGTTCTTCTTTATTTGCAAGTAATGATCCATTAATCGTTATTGATGGAATGCCAATAGAAAATGTTACAGGAAAAGGGTCAACTTCTTTTTTAGCAACTATAAATCCTAGTACTATTGAGTCTATTACCGTGCTTAAAGATGCTTCTGCAACTGCTATTTATGGTTCAAGAGCCTCCAACGGTGTTATTATTATTACTACCAAAAAAGGAGGGAAAACCCTTTCGGTAGATTATAATTTTCAATACGGAAGTGGTAAAATTGTAAAGACTATTGATGTTTTTGATGCCGATGCTTACAGACAGTTAATCGCTGACCAAAGACCTGCTGATGTTTCAAAATTAGGAACAGCCAACACCGATTGGCAAAAAGCCATTTACCGAAGAACAGATTATGTTGACAATAACGTTACCCTTAGAGGAAACTTATTTAACAGTATTCCAACTCGATTGACAGTTGGTAATACCTATCAAGAAGGTTTGCGTTTAACAAATACTTTCAATAGAAATAACGTGAGTTTAGCCATGAACCCAACCTTTTTGGACAACCACTTGAAGTTGAAATTGAATGCCAATTATTCTAACGAAAACAATAGATTTACCGATAGAGTGGAAGGAAACGCATTAAGTTATGACCCAACCCAACCCATTTATGATGTTAATTCCATTTATGGTGGATTTCATGAGTATTATGATACTTCAAATGGTCAGTTAACACCTCAAACTCCAAGAAATCCAGTTGCCCAATTATTACAAACACATGATAAAGGAAAAAACAATCGTTTTATTGGGAATTTTGAGTTGGATTATAAATTTCACTTTTTCCCAGCACTCAGAACAGTGGTTAGCGTAGGCTTTGACGAGTCTAAGGGAGACAGAACTAAATTAGTTGGATGGAATGCAGCTTCTTCTGGATCTAATAACAATATTCCTTATGGCACCAATGAGTATTCTGAAAGTTATAGAAAAAGCAAGAATTTAACAGCCCTTTTGGTCTATGATAAAACCTTTGATAAGTTGGTTTTTAATGCAACTGTAGGTTATGATTACCAAAAATGGGATTCTTATGAGTACCTTTCTGGCAACATAAATGACCCTAATTTACCAACAGGACCAACAGGTTTTCCTCAAACCAATGTAGATTATGACCGAGTAAATATTGGATTTTTAGGAAGAACCAATTTCAATTATAATGACAAGTATTTGCTTACCTTGTCTATGAGAAGAGATGGGTCTTCAAAATTTGATAAAGACAATAAATGGGCAAATTTCCCTGCTGCTTCTTTTGCATGGAAACTCAAAGAAGACTTTTTTAAAGACAGTAAATCTATTTCGGATTTGAAATTTAGATTGGGCTGGGGTATTACAGGACAACAAGATGTAGGAAACAAGAATGATTATTTGCAACAATATAGTTTAGGAAGCGGAAGTTCACAATATTATTTTGGAACCGTTGCCTTGCCAATTGCTGTTTCTGCAAGACAAAGTTCCAGTTTAAAATGGGAAGAAACCACTACCTACAATGCAGGTATAGACTTTGGCTTGTTCAACAATCGACTTACAGGAAGTGTTGATGCTTTTTACAAAGATTCTAAAGATTTATTGGCCGATGTAGCTACTGCAGATGGTAGTAACTTCTCTAACCGTTCTTGGCAAAATATTGGAAGTTTTACCACAAAAGGGATTGAAATTTCCTTAAATGCTCCTATTGTAAAAAATGAGAATTTGGATTGGAATTTGACTTTTAATGCCACAGCTTTTGAAAGAAAAATAACCCAATTAAGTGCCGAATTTATTAGAACGGGTGATAATTTAGCCGGTACAGGAACTCAAGGGCAAGTACATCAAGTAGGGTTTGCTCCTAATTCCTTCTTATTATACAAACAACTTTTTGATACCGCAGGAAATCCAATTGAAGGAGCTTATGCCGATTTGAATGGAGATAATACAATAAATGCAGATGATAAATATGTTTATAGAAATCCAGATCCAAAAGCAACTTTTGGTTTAGCTTCGAATTTGAATTATAAAAATATCGATTTTTCATTCAATTTAAGAGCAAGTATTGGCAATCGTGTATTGAATGATGTAAATGCTGCAAGAGCACAATACAATCAATTGAATACCGGTGGTACTATTGGAAACATTCCAACCTCTGTATTAGACACTAATTTTACAACTACCTCTACTGTGATTTTGTCTGATATTTTTGTTGAGAATGGCTCTTTTTTGAGAATGGATAATATTACTTTGGGCTATACAATCCCCAAATGGTTAGAAGGTAAAGCTTCCTTGCGATTGTTTGCAGGTATGCAAAATGTGTTCACTATTACTGAATATTCTGGTTTAGACCCAGAAGTTGCGAACAATGGTATTGATAATACCATTTATCCAAGACAACGTTCAATTTTGTGTGGAGCAAATATTAAATTTTAAAAATTAAAAAAATGAAAAAGATAAATTTTATATACTTACTTTTTGCTTGTGTAATATTAAATTCATGCACACAAGATTTGAATGTAGAAGCAGAGGACAGCAGAATCCTAACGCCCGAACAATTATTCTCTACCCCCCAAGGGTACAAGCAAGCCTTGGCTGGTGTTTATGGAAATCTTAGTTTGACAGGTACAGGAGATGCTGGGTCTTCATTCCTTCAAGGAATTGATGCGGGTACTAGTCAATTTGGTAGATGTTTGTGGTATTTGCAAAATCTAACAACCGATGAGGTAATTTGGACTTATGAAAACGATGAAGGAACTGCCGAATTACAAAGAAATACTTGGACGGCCAGTAACCCATTATTATTGGGAATGTTCAGTAGAACCATGGTGGAAGTGGCTCTTGCCAATGACTTTTTAAGACAATCAACTCCTGAAAAATTAGCCTCTAGAGGCATTACAGGAACTTCAGATCTTGCTGATATTGAACTTTACAGAAACGAGGTGAGAGTATTACGCGCTTTTGCTTACTATAATATGATGGATTTGTTTGGCAAAGCACCTATGATTTCAGAAAATGACCCAATCGATTTTAAAGGGCCTGAAAACAACAGACAACAACTGTTTACTTTCATTGAAAATGAGTTGAATGCAGTAATTCCAAATTTGAAAGCGGCAAGAACGAATGGGTATGGCAGAGTTGACAAAGGAATGGCTCAAATGATTTTGGCCAAAATGTATTTGAACGCAGAGGTTTATATTGGTACTCCAAAATATACCGAGTGTATGACAAAATGTACCGAAATTATTGCCGGAGGTTATACTCTGAAAACAAACTATTCAGATAATTTCAAAGCCGACAATCATCTTTCTTCCGAAATGATTTTTACCCTCCAATCTGATGGTGTAAAAACTCAAAACTATGGGGCTACAACAGTTATCATAAACGGTCAAGTAGGTTCATTAGAAAGCAATGGTTCCGAGTTTGGTGTTGGAGGCTGGGGCGGTGCCTTAAGATTGAGAAAACAATTTGTTCAAAAATTTGACGGTTCCGAGTTTACAACAGATACTAGAAAAACCTATACAGCCGATGGAACTAGAACATTAGACATTGCCGTTCCAACTAATGCTGCACAGGGAGCAATATTGCATAAATTTTCAAACAAAACAGTGGGTGGAGTTGCTGGGCCAAGTTCTACTTTTGTAGATACTGATTTCCCATTATTCCGTTTAGCCGACGTGTATTTAATGTATGCCGAAGCCCAAATGAGAAAAGATGGAGCAACCAATGCAAACAATGCAAATACTGCTAATGCTCAATCCATCACTTATTTGAACGAATTGAGAAAAAGAGCTAATAATGGTTCATCAAGTGCCAATGTATCTGCAGGACAAGTTAATCTTAATTTTATTATTGATGAAAGAGCAAGAGAATTGCACTGGGAAGGTCATAGAAGACAAGATTTAATTCGTTTTAATAAATTTAGCGGTGGAAATTATAACTGGGCTTGGAAAGGTAATATTGCCAATGGAACTTCTATTAGTGCCAATATGAATTTATTTCCAATTCCTTCAAACTCAATCACTGCAAACCCTAATTTAACTCAAAATACAGGTTATTAGAATATACTAAATATATATAAAGATGAAAAACACATTAAAATTATTAATAGCTTTCATTAGCATCATGACTATTTCTTCATGTGCTGATGATATAGAGCATACAGCGGCTATCACTAAAAGTTCTGGTATTACCTTGTTAGCACCCACTTCTAGTTTTAACCTTGTATTAGATGGTGCAAAACTAAACGATTTGGCTACCACTTTCGTTTGGAATGATACAGACAATAGTACAAATGGTACTTCGGTAAGTTATACGATTGAAGCAGCTAAATCAGGGACTAATTTTGCAGCCCCTATAGTTTTGGCAGTTACAACCAGTCTTTTCAAAGATTTTACTGTTGGCAATTTAGACACCGCTGCAAAATCGCTTGGATTAGCTCCTCTTGTAGAAGGTTCTATAGACGTTCGAATAAAATCATCGGCAGGAAATTCAAATTATTTTACTTTGAAAGTTACTCCCTATCAACCCAATTGGGGAATTATTGGTAGTGCTACCCCATTTGCTTGGGACAATAGTACGGATATGATTTATAATCCTTTGACCGATACTTATTCTATCTCACTTGGTTTAACAACAGGTGAATTCAAATTCAGATTAGATAATGCTTGGACTACTAATTATGGTGATGATGGAAAAAATCTATCGTTAGAACCAGGTGGAACTAATATTCCTGTAACAGCAGGAAATTATACAATTGTAGCCAATTTCAACACCAAAACCTATACAATCACTCCAATAGTTAATGCTTGGGGTATTATTGGAGATGCTACACCAACGGCTTGGGATTCAGACACACTTATGGATTATAACCCTACAACCCAAAAATATTCTTTAATCTTAAAAATGAAAGTAGGCACTTTCAAATTTAGATTAGATCATGGTTGGGTTTCTAATTATGGAGATAACGGTAATAATTTATCATTAGATTCTGGTGGAGATAATATCCCTATAACTGCAGCGGGTACTTATTTAATCACAGCTGATTTTATTGGATTGACCTATACAATGACTAAATTATAAAATAGATGATTATGAAAAATAATATAATTAAATTACTAATTGCTTTTTTAAGCATTGTAACCGTATCGTGTACAGATACACTTGGAGAAAGAGAAGCCGTTGCGCTAACTACAGCTCCGGTATTGCTTGCTCCTACAACAGGATTAACTATCGTTTTGGACAAAACCAAGCCAGATGATATGATAACAACTATGGTTTGGAATTATGCCGCATATAGTGGTACTTCAACTGTAGTAAATTATAGAATAGAATTTGCTGAAGCAGGAACAAATTTTGCTAAGCCAGTAGTGGTAGCAACTTCTACAGAAAGATTTAAAAACTTTACTGTCTCTGAACTAAATACAGCCGCATTAGATGCAGGGTTTCCTCCATTTGTTCAAAGTTCTATCGATGTTCGTGTCAAATCTAGTGTGGGAACCACAGGTAGTATTGTTCAAACTTCTAATTCTTATACTATCAAATTAACCCCTTATCCTGCCTGGCCAGACTGGGGTATTATTGGAAGTGCCACCCCAACAGGTTGGGATTCTGATACTAACTTGGATTATGATTTAGCCACTAAAACCTATTCCATTACTATGAATATGGTTGTTGGAGCTTTTAAATTCAGATTAGATAATAGTTGGTCTGTAAACTATGGTAGTAGTAATGGGGAAGATTTAGTTGCTGGTGGATCTGATATTCCAATTACAGTTGCTGGAACATATAAGATAACGGCCGATTTTAATGCCAAGACTTATACGGCAACTAAACAATAAGTGTTTCATAAAAGGGTTGTCTTTGGCAACCCTTTTTTATCATTAACTCAATAAGATATGAAAAAAATTACTTTTATATTATTTCTCGCCACCTATTTTGGTTTTGCCCAACAGCAAACCGTTACTTACAGCGTTAGTCCAAGTTCATTTGAGGAAACAACGGCTGTAACAATTACCATCAACGGAAACAGCATCAACGAAGCCACATGGGGCGTTGTGGGCAACTCATTATATATGTGGGCTTGGGCATTCGATTTGAATGACACTACACCAAAAGGGACACCACTCAACGGTACTTGGGACAACTCTGACGAGGCTAGCAAGTTTACCTACAATGTTGGAACTGATACTTATACAAAAACAATAACACCCACCACCTATTACAACGCAACAAGTATTGGAAAAATGGGTTTTTTGATAAAAGCAAAAAACGGTACAGGCGACAAAAAATCGCAAGACATTCTTGTAGAAGTTGGATTGTTGACTGTAAACTTGACAGCTCCTTTACAAAATAGTGCTACTATACTAGCTTCAGGAGGAAGCTTGACAATAACAGCAAACAATACAAATGGTCTTGCGAATTACAATCTTAAAGCCAATGGAAATAGTATAAACACTAATCCAAGTACTTCGAGTTATTCTTTTACTCATACTAATATTACTTCAAATCAAAACTACGAGTTGGATGTTACTCAGGGACCAATAACTATCACAAAAAAGTTTTCGGTAATTGTAAATCCAAATATAGTGCCTGAAACAATACCTTCAGGATTAGTTGAAGGAATAAATTATAATTCTGGAGATGCAACCAAAGCCACGCTGGTTTTGGACGCTCCTGGAAAAGATTTTGTTTATGTGGCAGGAAGTTTCAATAACTGGCAACCTGGATTAAGTTATGCCATGAAAAAAGATGCTACACCAGGCTCAACTAAATTTTGGTTAGAACTTACAGGATTGATTTCTAGTACAAACTACACCTATCAGTATTGGGTTGTAGATCAAACACCACCTTCAGGATCTCCGGCTTTGGTTAAAACAGCCGACCCGTATTCTACCTTAGTTTTAAATAATGATGAAGACCCCTATATTCCAGCAGGGAATTACCCAAGTTTGCCTGCTTATCCTGCAGGTCAAGAAAGAGAAGTAACTGTTTTGCAAACAGGGCAAACCCCTTATCCTTGGAGTACGGCAACAAACAGTTTTGTAAAACCTGATAAGGACAAACTGGTAGTGTATGAAGTTTTGGTTCGTGATTTTGATGCCAATAGAAGTTTTCAAAATTTGATAGACAGAATCGATTATTTTAAAAATCTTAAAATAAATGCAATCGAATTAATGCCAATAATGGAATTTGACGGTAACGAAAGTTGGGGCTACAATACCTCATTTCACATGGCGTTAGACAAAGCTTATGGCACAAGTTCAAAATTAAAAGAGTTTATCGATTTGTGTCATCAAAACGGAATAGCAGTAATTCTGGATGTGGCACTAAATCACGCTTTTGGAAGAAATCCAATGAACCGAATGTGGATGAACGATCCTGATGGTGATGGCTGGGGAGGTCCAGCTTCTGACAATCCTTATTTTAATGTTGTTCCGAGGCACAGTTATAACGTTGGAAATGATTTTAATCATCAGTCAGCCTACACTAAAACTTATGTAAAAAGAGTGGTGAAACAATGGATTGAAGAATACAAAATTGACGGTTTCCGTTGGGATTTAACCAAAGGATTTACTCAAAATTGTACCAGCGGCGATGCTTGTACAAATTCATATCAACAAGATAGAGTAGATGTTCTTAGAGATTATGCCGATTATTCCTGGGGATTAGACCCAACACATTATGCTATTTTCGAACATTTAGGAAATGATAGCGAAGAACAACAATGGGCTAATTACAGAATAAATGAAACACCAAGCAAAGGAGTAATGATGTGGGGCAAAATGACCAATGAATATAATCAATTGTCTATGGGTTATAATTCTTCTAACAACATTGAAAGAATGGGTTATGACAGTCATGGTTTCACAGGAAAACGAGTTATTGGTTATCCCGAAAGTCACGACGAAGAACGATTGATGTACAAAAATCTCAATTATGGTCAAAGTTCAAACCCAGCACACGATGTAAAAAACTTAAATATTGCTTTGTCAAGAATGTCGGCTATTGGAGCCGTTTCGCTTCTGGTTCCAGGACCAAAAATGATTTGGCATTTCGGAGCTTTAGGTTGGGAAAAATCTATTTGGACATGTAATAATGGAACTGTTAATACTGACTCTGATGGCGGAGTTCCCTCAGGAGATTGCAAATTAGATACAAAACCACAACCACAATGGGTAAACAATTGGCTGGCGGATGTGAATAGAAATAAAATCTATTTCGACTGGGCCAAAATGATAAGCCTGAAAACTACAGAACCCATATTCAACGTTAATATTACTGCCAATAGTGGTTTTGATATTCAATCAGGAAATATTTTAACACCAAGATTATTTATTTGGGACAATACAATGCCTTCTACTCAATTGAAAAATGTGGTGGTGTTGACCAATTTTGATGTCAGTTCCCAAAATGTTGTTCCAAATTTTCCTTACACAGGAACTTGGTACAACTTGATGGATAATTCTTCTTTTGAAGTGACAAATACATCTGCAACTATTAGTATTGAAGCAGGAGGTTTCAGAATTTATGGCAACAAACCGTCCACTTTAGGAACAGATAAATTTGAATTAAATGGCGAAATCTATTTGTATCCAAATCCAGCTTCTGATTATTTTACTTTGAATACTATTACATCAAAAGTGGAAATATATTCCATTAACGGACAATTGGTAAAAAGTTTTAATGCCAATCAATTGAAAGAAAATCAATATACAATTAGTGATTTGAACAAAGGAATATACCTTGTAAAAATATTGAATGAAAACAACGAACAGAAAGTGATGAAGTTAATAAAGCAATAAAATAAACTCTTAAAAACAATAAAGGCTGCCTTCTCGAGCAGCCTTTACTTTTGAAAATAAAATATTCTACAATTTACCTTCCTTAATTTCATCCACAATTTCTGGATTCAATAAAGTGGTAGTATCTCCAAAATTAGAGAAATCGCCTTCGGCTATTTTGCGAAGAATACGACGCATAATTTTACCCGAACGGGTTTTTGGCAAACCAGAAACAAACTGAATTTTATCTAGTTTAGCTATAGGCCCAATGTGATCAGAAATGTGTTGGTTAATCTCTTTGCTCAAGTTGGCTCGGTCTCTATATTCACCTGATTCTTTTAGGATTACAAAACCATACAAAGCATTTCCTTTGACATCGTGCGGGAATCCTACAACAGCACTTTCGGCTACTGCTGGATGTTCGTTTATCGCATCTTCGATTGGTGCAGTACCAAGATTGTGACCAGAAACGATAATCACATCATCTACACGACCTGTAATTCTGTAATAGCCTACTTCGTCTCGCAAAGCGCCATCTCCAGTGAAGTATTTTCCGGGGAACGCAGTAAAATAAGTTTCTTTATAGCGTT
>Ga0316608_1000695_pt1 | contig 14624 bp, 8 predicted proteins | sample MIS2016152B_MG_FD_207673 | JGI IMG/M metagenome (GOLD analysis project Ga0316608, IMG submission 207673) | Microbial mat bacterial communities from Middle Island sinkhole, Lake Huron, Michigan, United States - MIS.2016.152B | ecosystem: Environmental > Aquatic > Freshwater > Lake > Sediment...
CCCAAGCAATCGAAATTCCATCATAAGTACTTGTACCTCTTCCAAGTTCATCAAAAAGAATCAGACTTCTATCCGAAATATTGTTCAGAATACTTGAAGCCTCATTCATTTCGACCATAAAAGTTGATTCGCCAGATGAAATATTATCTGAAGCTCCAACACGTGTAAAAATCTTGTCCACAAAACCTATTTTTGCCTCTTTAGCAGGAACAAACGAACCAACTTGAGCCATCAAAACTATTAATGCAGTCTGACGCAAAAGTGCAGATTTTCCAGCCATATTCGGACCGGTTATTATTATGATTTGCTGGTCGGTATCATCTAAATAAACATTGTTTGTAATATATTCTTCACCAATCGGAAGTTGTTTTTCGATAACCGGATGTCGTCCTTCTTTTATATCAATAATATTTGAATCGTTTAATTCTGGTTTTACATAATTATTTTGTACTGAAATATTTGCAAACGAAATCAAACAATCAAGTTGGGCTATTAAATTTGCATTTAACTGTAAAGCTGACATATAATCGCTTAAACTGCCGATTAATTCTGTGAAAATTCGGGTTTCGATAGTCAGAATTTTTTCTTCGGCACCCAGAATTTTTTCTTCGTATTCTTTCAATTCAGGCGTGATGTATCTTTCAGAGCTTACAAGCGTTTGTCTTCTGTTCCAGTCAGCAGGAACACGGTTTTTGTAGGTATTTCTGACTTCAATATAATATCCAAATACATTATTATAACTTATTTTCAAAGACGATATTCCGGTAACTCTGGCGAGTTTTGCCTGCATATCGTTCAGATAATCTTTTCCAGAAGTCGAAATATTTCTGAGTTCGTCTAAACTTTGGTCAACACCGGTTTTAATAACATTTCCTTTCTGAATTTGATTTGGTGGGTCGTCGTTAATTTCTTTGTCTATTTTTGTTCTTATTGTTTGGCATATATTTAATTGTTCGGAAATTGCTTTTAAAATTGAAGTTTCATGATTTTCAATATTTCCCAACAAGTTTTTTATTGGTTCAATTGCAAAAAGAGCATTTTTTAATGTTATAACTTCACGAGGATTAATTCTTTGTGTCGAAATTTTGGAAACAAGTCGTTCTAAATCACCAATTTGTTTTATGTTTGTAGCCAATTCATCTTTGACTGAATCGTTTTTAACAAAATATTCAACTGAATTCAGGCGGTTCGAAATTTGTTTTATGTCTTTCAACGGAAGTGCAATCCAGCGTTTTAGCATACGAGCACCCATTGGCGAAATGGTTTTGTCCATCACGTCAATCAAGGTTTTTCCGTCAGAATTCATCGAATTGAAAATTTCTAAATTCCTGATTGTAAATTTATCGAGCCAAACAAAATTATCTTCTTCAATTCTCGAAATTTTATTTATATGTTTTATTTCCTGATGTTGAGTTAAATCCAGATAATGCAATGTTGCACCGGCAGCAGTAACAGCAGCTCTTAGATTCTGAATTCCAAAACCTTTCAACGAATTTGTGTCAAATTGTTTAAGAAGTCTTTCGTAGCTGGTTTCTTCGGTAAACATCCAGTCTTCGAGAGGATAACTATAAAATTTGTTTCCGAAATTTTCTTTAAAAATTGATTGTTTGCTTCTTTCAAAAAGCACTTCTTTTGGCGATAGCGAATGTAAAAGCTTGTCAATGTATTCGATACTTCCTTCTGCTGTATAAAATTCGCCGGTTGAAATATCCAGAAAAGAAACCCCTGTGTTAAATTTTGTGATATTTACGCAGGCAAGAAAATTGTTTTCTTTTCGTTCTAAAATATTATCATTCAGCGAAACACCCGGAGTAATAAGTTCAGTAACTCCACGTTTTACAATATTTTTTGTAAGTTTTGGGTCTTCAAGCTGTTCGCAAATTGCAACTCGCTGTCCAGCTCTTACAAGTTTTGGTAAATAAGTATCAAGTGCGTGATAAGGAAACCCTGCAAGTTCAACAAATTGAGCAGAACCATTTGCTCTTCGGGTTAAAGTAATGCCAAGAATTTCGGCAGTTTTAATTGCATCAACCGAAAAAGTTTCGTAAAAATCGCCAACTCTAAAAAGCAGAATTGCATCAGGATGTTTTGCTTTAATACTGTTATACTGACGCATCAAAGGCGTTTTTACTATTTCTTGTGCCATCTTTAGTTTAACTTTGTGATTTTTTTTTTCAATTTATAATTATTTTCTTCTTATTTTTCAGTACTTTGTAATAATTATTTTTATCAATGATAATTTAAATATACAAAACGTGATATAGTTTTACGACTAATTTAAAAATCAAAGACTTTTACAGACATAATTCTTCAGATATTCAAATTTTACCGAACTTTTTAATAAAATAATAAGGCTAAAATATATAAAGAAATGTAAAGTTGCAAAATTGTTTTAATTTCAATTTAAATAAAAATAAATATTCTTTCATAAAAATCTATTAATCAGTCAATAGAGTAGGATAGAGGTTGCTTTTTTTTATTCAGATAATACACTTCTACTTGCTTATTAATTTTTTTTATTATTGCTGGTCCTTCATAAATAAAACTTGTATAAATCTGTACCAGACTTGCACCTGCTTCTAGTTTTTCAATAGCATCTTCGGCAGAGTAAATTCCTCCAACTCCAATAATCGGAATTTGTTTTTGCGATTTTTCCGAGAGATACTTTATAACTTCTGTCGAACGATTTTTAAGTGGTTTTCCGCTTAGACCTCCATTCCCGAATTTTTCAATTTCTTCTTTTGTATAAGAAATATTCTCTCTACTGATGGTTGTATTTGTTGCGACAATTCCGTCGAGTTTAGTTTCAAAAATAATTTCAACTATATCGTCGAGTTGGCTGTTTGTTAAATCTGGGGCAATTTTCAGAAGAATTGGTTTTGGTTTAGGTTTAGCAGAGTTAAGTTCTTTTAGTTTTGACAATAACTTTTTCAAAGGTTCTTTATCTTGCAGCTCTCTTAAATTGGGTGTATTTGGAGAACTAACATTAACCACAAAATAATCGACAAAATCGAATAACGATTTAAAACAAATTTCATAATCATTGATAGCTTCTTCATTTGGAGTAATTTTATTTTTCCCTATGTTTCCGCCAACAATAATTTTAGATTTTTTTTGTTTAAGCTTTTTCACTAAATGTTCAACACCAAGATTATTAAAACCCATTCTATTTATCAGTGCCTGATTGCGTTTTAATCTAAAAAGTCGAGGTTTTGGATTTCCATGCTGTGCTTTAGGCGTAACAGTTCCAATCTCAACAAAGCTAAAACCCAGATAACCAAGCATATCAAAAGCTTCTCCATCTTTATCAAGTCCAGCAGCGAGACCTACCATATTTGGAAATTTAAGTCCAAATAATTCTTTCTCAATGTGTTCTGAAGAATAGTTATATATCGTTTTTGTGATATTTTTAACTCCAGGAATTTTTGAACTGATTTTTAAAAATTTAAAAACTAGATTATGAACTATCTCTGGATTAAAGATAAACAAAATAGGTCTGATAAATATTTTATACATTTTGCTTTTTTGGACAAATGTAATTTTTATTTTTAGAGTTTCAAAATAATTTCAAAATTTGAATTGTAAAGACTAAATGACAATTTGACATTAGATTTAATGTTTTTACCTAGAATTTTCTAAACTCAAAAATAATTAGTTATATTGAATTAGGTAAGTGCTCACATCAAATATTCAATTCTAAAGGAGTTAAGTTGGAGCTTCTGTTTATTTAAATAGCTTAAAATGAGATGTTTATGATAAATAAGGAAAAAACATATTTCCTAAGTTTTTCAAAATAGATTTGTACAACTTAATATAAACATAAATAACAGATAACCAATGATTTAAGTGGTTATGAGAATGGCAATGTAATATAAAATTTACAAATAGAGTATTATTTTTAGCAATGATATTTTTGTAAAATAATTCAAAAATGTAACCAACTATTTTGGAGTGTATGTTGAAAATGTTTTATCAGAGAAAAAAATTACAATTTGTTCCGGTTGATTCACAACTGTATTTTGTACTTCTACTTTTGTTTCTTTTTTTTCTGGTTGTTTTGATTCGATAATTTTTGGTTCACTTTTTTCAACAATTTGTTCTTGATTTTCAGGCTTTTGCTCAGGTATTTTTTGGTCAAATAAACTAGGTAGTTTTGTTTTATACATTTCACCTTTTCCAAAAAGAAGCCAATCGGAGTTAATATTTTTAAATTGCAATAAAATTTTTTGAATAAAATCAAGACTAGGTTTGTTTCGACCTGATAAAATATGTGAAATACTTGAACGCTGAACTCCAACTAAATCAGCAAGTTTAGATGGTGTTAGTTGTTCTTTGTTAATTAATTCTTCTATTCTATCTTTCATGCTACAATATTTAATAACTGTATACAAATATAGTTAACATTTGTCATATATCCAAATTTATTTTATCTGGTTACGTAAGTAAATGAAAAATAAAATCAATTTAATATTTTACAATTGTAATTTATTCTTGTGTTTACAAATGTATCTTTGTAAACAATGGTTTTATTCCTCTTTATTATATATTCGTTTAATTTCATGAATATTTTTAATGAATATAGGTGTACAAATATTTACATTTATTCGTGTAAAGTATAGATTACATACTAAGTATCTACAAGAGCTATTTTTTCTCTGTAAAGTATGTATTACTTTGAATAATCTGTTCCATAAAAAAGGCACGCGTTTTGTAAAGTATATATAACATGAATTGAAAAAAATATTGGAATTCTGTAATTTTTATTCTTATAAGAAATTATATTGCATTTGTAATAGTCTTATATTCAAGTTTTTAGGTAATGATTTATTCTAACAATATAAGTAATTGCTAATTAGTAGTTTAGCTTTTAAGGATAAGTTAAATTTTTACTTTATATAAACATATTTATAACATGGTTTTTAGATATTTGCGAGTATGTAAAGTGTGTATTACATTACATATTTCTAATTTATTGTACATTTGTTTAATTTATGTTAATTTTCTACTTCAAGTAATAAACATATAATACTGGTTATAAGATAATTACAAGAGTTTAAAAATCCCTAAAAAAAATTAAAAAGTATGTTTTTTTGCGGATAAGTTTTTAACAAAGAAGATAGATTATCGGCCACAATAGTTCAACCACCTTAAATTGTTTAGTTTACAAATGTAAACTATGTTTACTTGTATTGCCTTGTTTACAATTGTAAACTACATCTTTTTGCATTCTTACTTTAATATATTAATTATATTTGTGGAATACATAATATTTAAGTGAAGGTTTGATTTGAATTGTAAATTGTAATTCAATATCATAATTCCGCTGAATAAAAATAATGGACTTGCCAAATACATTCTACTTATAACATTTTCGAAAATATAAAATAACAGAATGTTCAATCTAATACTCCAGTAATTTTTAAATATTTCTTTAAATAACTATAATAAATATTTTTATTTATCAAGAAAATATTATATCATAATTATGAAAACATAAATAAGCTATTTTATATAATTGATTATCAATTATATATACAATAATTTATTTTGTATTGTTTGTAGTACATTTGGTAGTATATAATGGTCATATTTAGAGCTTTTATTTTAATCTTTTAATGTATATTACTTATAATCAATTAATTATAATATTACACAAATTATTCTAAACTCTGTTAGAATTGAATGATTAAATTTTGATTGATGGTTGTTGAATATAAGATATTAAAAACAACTTGATTTTTTTTGGGAAGAGATAAATTCTTAAATTTATTCAAAAAAACATACATATTTTTTTATAATAAATTGATAATATTTAAATAAAAAAGATGACAAAATGTCATCTTTTAAAATTGAATAAAATAAAGACTGTTTAATGAATTACACAATAAGTTAAACAATATAATTTTTTAAATAGTTGTAAATCTCAATTTGGGCTCTTATTTTTTTATTAGAATCATCTGTTTTTCGTATGTTTTGCATATTTGAATTTATGTAACAACCTTTAGTATTATCCTGAAGTTGAATTTGCAAAATGTCCCATAATCTTTTTTTAATATGTTCGGCATATATTGGTGTAACCAGTTCAATTCTACGATGTAAATTTCTATTCATTAAATCTGCAGACGATATGTATGTTTCTTTTGAACCATTATTGTAGAAAATAAAAATCCTTGAATGTTCTAAGTATTTATCAACCAATCTTGTTACTCTTATATTTTTACTGTATGGCATATCTGCTCTAATACAACAAATTCCGCGAACAATTAAATCAATTTCAACACCTTTTTGACTTGCTTCATATAGTTTATCAATTACATTTTGTTCTTCGAGTCCGTTCATTTTAAATAAAAGGTACCCCTTCAAACCTTTTTTTACATTTTCAATTTCTCTGTCAATATATTCGAAAAATACATCTAATAAATTAAATTTTGGAACGAGAAGATTTTTAAAGTTGAGTTCACCATAGGGATGTTCTAAAAATGTAAACAGTTTTTTCAGCTCTTCAATAATATTATCATTAGAAGTAAATAAGCCATCATCGGCGTACATTTTTGCGGTTTTTTCGTTAAAATTACCGGTACTTATAAATGCGTAACTTCTTCTATTATTAGGTTTAGAAGATGATTTTCGTATTACTAATGCTGCTTTTGCATGAACTTTTAATCCGGGTAAACTGGCAATAACATTAATTCCTGATTTTCGCATCTGGTCTGCAAATTTAAGATTTGTTTCTTCGTCGAATCGTGCTTTGACTTCTACAAAAACGGTAACTTTTTTTCCATTCATTGCAGCAGTAATTAAAGAGCGGACAACTGCTGAATCAGGAGCAACTCTGTATTGAGTTATTTTTATTTCCTCAACTTTTGAATCTAATGCAGCTTCGTTTAAAAATCTTAAAACATAATTATAATTGTTGTAAGGAAAATGCAGCATTATATCATTTTCTTTTATTGCATCGAAAATTGAACTATAATTTTCAAATAATTTATTAGGAAGCGGAGTTATAGTTTCGTTTTCGAGTTCGGGCGATAATGGGTTTGGAAATTTAAAAAAATCACTAAAATTATGATATTTGTAATCAGGGAAAAAATCTTTTTGCGACAGCTTAAAAACTTGTTTTAAAAGTTGCAGCATATCATACGGAATATTACGGTCGAATAAAAACCTTGATGGAATTCCGGTTTTTCGTTTTGATAAACTTTTAGTAATTTTTTCAATCAGATTTCCCGAAAATTCATCATCAATATTTAAATCTGCATCTCTCGATAATTTAATACAATAACTAGAATCGACAATATAACCGGGAAAAATTTTATCAAAATTTAATCTTATTACATCATCAAGAAACATAATTAAGTGTTTTCCGTTAAGTTGCGGAAGTTCAACAAATCTAGGAACATGACTTGTTGGTATTTTTAAAATTGCATAATTTATTTTATCCTGATTAACAGGTTTGTTTTGTAAAGATTTTCTAAAAAGGTTAATTGCCAGATATATAACATTATCCTGCAAAAAAGAAAGAACAGCACCTTTAAGTAATAACATTGGCTGGAGGTATGGAAAAACTTCGTTGTAAAAATACTTATCAAGGAAATCTAAATGAACTTTTTCCAGTTTTTCGTCTTGATAAAGAATAATTCCCTTATTTGCCAATTCTGGAATTATTTCATCTGTAAAAATTTGCTCATATTCTTCTCTTTGCTTTTTTACTTCGTTATTAATTTGTTCGAGAATAATTTCGGGATTAAATTTTAATATTTTCCTGTGATCTTTTGATAGTACAATAAGATTTCGGAGGTTAGCAACTCTAACTTTATAAAATTCGTCAAGATTTGATGAGTAAATTGCCAGAAATTTTATTCTTTCATAAAGAGGTAAATTTGTATCTTTTGCTTCTTCTAATACTCTGTAATTAAAAGAAAGCCAGCTAAGTTCTCGGTTAAAATATATTTCGTTTGTTTCCATATCAATTGTTAGGTAATTTGAGAATGTGTAAATTTTGATATTTAGTTAGATGCAATAATTATTATTGTTTGAATTTTATTAAATATTAATTTATTTAAAATTGAATAATGAAATATTACAGAATTCATTATACTATTTTTATAACAAGACAATCGGTTTTAATGTTTAAATTTTTGTGTAATAAACGAAATAAAAATATGAAAAAAATGTTTGATAAAATAAAATATTAATAAAAAATAAGTATTTTTTTTTAGTTTTGTTAATTTATTGTAAAAAAAGTATATTTTTGACAAAAATACATTAAGTATTAAATAAAGTTTTTAAGAAATAAAAAAAATATTGTATATTTCGGTTTTATTATTTCCTTTGATTTTTTAATTGTTTTAAATAAATGGAGCAGGAAAAAAGTAGCAACAGATTGGGATTGGCTTTTAAGTTGTTTAAGAATATGCATCAGGATAACCTTGAATATACTTACAGAGGTCATTTCAGTACATCAATAACTGATAATATACTATCTTTGGCTGAAACCAATCTTGATGAATCGAAAGATAAGTTGAAAATACGGAAGAGAGTTTATTTTATAATGGTTGAGGGACTGCAGAATATCACCAGACATCAAGAAACATCTGAAAATGAAGTGGAAGAACCCGGATTATTTGTAATTCAAAGGAAAAAAAACAGTTATTACATTACTACAGGAAATTTAATTAAATCTGAAAACATAATAAGACTAAAAAATCAGCTAGATAAAATAAACAGTCTAAATGCAAACGAATTAAAAGAATACTATAGAGAAATTTTAAATTCAAGAAGTTTTTCAAACAAAGGTGGAGCCGGATTGGGACTTATAGAAATAGCCAGAAAATCAGGAAAAAAACTTTTATTTGATTTTGACAGAATTAGCGAAAAGTTTTCATATTTTTATTTACATACCGAAATTCCTTTTTCAGAAGAAAATGAATCAGAAATAAAAAATTCGGAAGAAATATTAAAAAATATAAAAGGACTTCATAGAGTTCTCGAAGAATTCAATATCCTGTTGAATTTTACAGGAATCTTTAATCAGGAAAACTTAATTAATCTTCTGACCATCATAGAGAAACAGATGAAAGGAACAGTAATATTAAAGATGAAAGTCTATAATATTATGGTAGAGATGTTGCAGAATATGTTAAAACATGCCGATGACTATACATTAAATAATATATCTGGGCACTATGGTATTTTCTTTATTTCCGAAAAAGACAGTGGATTTTTATTAACATCAGGTAATTATATACTGAACAAAAATGTACCAAGATTAAAAGAAAAATTGGATACTATTAATAATTTGGAACAGAAGGGATTAAATGATTTTTATTCAAAAACCCTTATGGATTTCAAAAAAGATGATTCAAAGCGTTCGGGACTTGGTATTATTGATATGCGGATAAAAAGTAAACAACCATTTTTTTATGAATTTTACCCGATTGACGAAGATTATTCATTTTTTTCATTACAAATAACTATACAAAAGAAAGCTTTGCCAGTAAAAAAACTAGAACTAACAGAAACAAACGATACTCCTCAAATTATTTTAGATGCCGAAAAATCAATATTTTCGATATCCGGAAAATCGTACCCTGAAGATGCTCATTCTTTTTATGAGCCAATTCTTAAATGGATTGAAGATTATGGTAGAAATCCAAATTCGTTTACAGTATTTGAATTTAAATTAGACTATTACAACACTTCAACAACAAAACAATTCTCGAAGATTTTGTTTTTACTCGAAAAATTTTCGGAGCGAACAGCTTTAAAAATTAAGTGGTATTATAAAAAAGAAGATGATGATGCACTTTCGGCAGGTTTAAGATTTTCGAAATTAATTGAAGCTGAGTTTAATTTAATTGAAATTGACGAATACGATGGTAATCTAGAAGAAAACCAAGATGCTCAATATTAAAAACTCGTAATTTTGAAAGCAATGATTTTTGCTGCAGGCTTGGGTACTCGTTTGCAACCATGGACATTTACCAAACCTAAAGCTTTAATTGAATATAATAAAACCCCTCTTTTAGAATTAGTTATATTAAAACTAAAACATTATGGTTTTTCTGAAATTGTAATTAATGTTCATCATTTTGCAAGTCAGATTGAGGAATTTATTGCAAAAAATAGAAAATTTGGTTTGGATATTATTATATCAGACGAAAGAGATTTATTGCTCGATACCGGAGGCGGTTTAAAAAGAGCAAGAACTTTTTTAGAATCAAATGAACCTTTTTTGATTTATAATGTTGATATTTTATCAAAAATAAATCTGAACGATTTTTACAATTTTCATATTCAGTCAAAATCAATAGCAACACTTGCAGTACAGGAAAGAAAAACATCTCGCTCTTTAGTTTTTGATGAAGAAAATTATTTATGTTCGTGGAAAAATAATTCAACAGGCGAAGAAAAAATAGCACGAATTTCGGAAAAGACAAAAAAACATTTTGCGTTCGATGGAATTCATTTTGTTAATCCAGAAATATTTCAGCTTATTGAAGAGGATGGAGTTTTCTCAATAATTGATTTATATTTACGATTAGCAAAAAATCACAAAATATCAGCATTTGCCGAAAACACTTTCTGGCTTGATATGGGCAGAAAAAAAAATTTTGAAATAGTCTTTTAGTATTTCAAAATTTTTACAAAATAAGTCGAATAAATTAAAACTAATGTAAAATTTTAATGTCCATATTGTTCATAAAATACAGTTTCTTCAATTGGTTTTCTTGATGTTCTGCGTTTTAGCTCAGATACTTCACTTGCATATCCAACTGCCAGAATATTAATTGGTTCAATGTTTTCAGGTAAATTAAATTCACTTTTTATAACATCAGTTTTAAAGTAACAAATCCAGACAGTACCCAGTCCAAGTTCTGTGGCTGCTAACATCATGTGGTCGGTTACGATACTAACATCAATGTCAGAAATTTTTTTGCCATCAAGCGGTCTTTTCCATACTACATTGTTGTCGGCACAAACAATAAGTACCAATGGGGCTTCAAAAATATTTGCAGCTTTTTTAATTTTTTCTATACCATTCTGTTCTCTAACAACAATTATTCTTTGAGGTTGAGTATTTGCACCTGTTGGAGCAAGTCTTCCTGCTTCCAGTATTTGATTTAAAAAATCATCAGGCACTGGTTCGTTTTTGTAATTCCGTACGGAGTAACGTTTTTTTATCAAATCCATTAACATCATAAAAAGAGGTTTTTATTTTTGGTTTTTAACAATTTTCAATAACACAATAATAATCTTTTTTTATGAATATAAGTTTTTTTTATTTAATTATTTTAAATGCGATATTTAGTAACCACTAGTTTACATTTTTTTAAATCAGTTAATATCAGTTATTTTCACAAATTCAAAGTTTAACTTCTTCCTTTAGAGGTTGTTTAAAATTTTTTATTTAAAAAAAATATTCTATTTCTTATAATGGTAAATAAGTTTTTTTTTCTATAAAAAATTCCACCCAAATGTCATTTCAAGAACTTTTTTCACCGTAGGTAAATCTCCTAGATCAACGCACTTATTTTAAACAAAGTAAATCTGAAAACAAATTCTTTTTTCAGAAAAACTTATTTTAAATTTTTTACATTTATAATTACATCATTGAGATTTACTCCTAAAGTTTTGAAAAAGTTCATGAAATGACAATTCAGTATTTATAATTTTCAGTTATTTAATTCTAAATCCTGCATCGAAAATTGATAAAATTTCAACTTCTAATAAATTTTGAAGGCAAATAATGCATTGAAAATGAGATTATTGATAATGTAAATCTTTATTCAGAAACTCTAAATATTCGGGTAACAGAATGCGACATAGAAAATTCTTGAAGTTACACAAGATGTTGAATTTTTGTAGCTTTAAAAAGCGAATTATCGTTTTCAAGTTTGGTATAACAAAAATCAAAAAAGATTTTTCAGGTTTTGTTTTGTGTCATTTTTAAGAAAATCTAATGCCATTTCCAATAAATTCTTTATTTTTAGAAAGACAACTGATTTCAAATTCCTCAATTTTTAATCTGAAATTTGTGAGATAACTGTTTACTTGTTTATAATTCTTTAGATTAGAATTTATATCTGATTTATTTTCTTTCCTTTGATTAGGTTGTAAAAATATTGCGGTTGTAAAATAAACTGTCTTGCGGTTAAAGTTATTCTTTACTCAAATGAAACTTTTCCTTCGGAATTTAGTACATTCATTCTGTTAAAGACAAATTTATATCTAGCTTTTGACATATTAAAAAATACAAGTGTGTATATTTTTAATATGGTACAAAAAAAAAGTCCTGTTATTAACAGGACTTTTCCTTATTTTGCCATTTCTCTGGCGGTCCGGACGGGACTTACTTATTCGATATTTGCCAATTTTTATCAATGTTTGACAATGCAATTATTTTTGATTTTTAATTGGTTAAGATTTTTTGGAAATTTCTGAGATTGATATATATTTGCAAAACTATATGCAAAACTATATGCAAAATGACTGTAAATTTCTACTTGATTAACAGACCAGATAAGAACGGAGAGTGTAGGATTAATCTGCATTTTCGGTACGAAGGTAATGAATTTATCCAAAACACTCTCGAAAAAGTTAAAAAAAAACATTGGAATAAAAAACAATATGTTAATATTGGCGATAGTGAATCTGCAAATAAAAATGCAACATTAACACGATTTGAAGATAAAATAAAAGAAGCATACAATTACATAAGAAGCAAAGGCATTAAGCCAAATAATGAAAATTTATATGAAAAATTCAACGAGCTTGTAAACTATGTCGAAGTAAAACCTATGTCTTTTTACGACTATTTTAATGATTTCCTTGAACTTAAAAAACCTCCATTACTTTCACAAGAAACTTATAATATTTATATTACTCTGATTAAACACCTCAAAGATTTTGAGAATTTTGCGAAATACGAAATTAAGTTCAATACTCTGACTGACTTATTTTATGCAAAGTTTTATGAGTATATGCAAAAAAAAGACAAACCAACAAACGATAATACTTTCGCTAAGTACATTAAAAAATTAAACTGTAACTCTCCCAAAAATACGTAATTTTAAAATAATTCAAAAATAAAAGGCTGATAATTTGGTATTATCAGTTTTTTTATTGATTTTTGTTATTACGTAAATAAGTAATATAAGTATGGAAAACATGACAAAATATCCTGAATGGGTACTGAAATTCAGAGAAAAAGGTACTGCAATTCACTTTTTAAAAGGGAAATATTATCTTTATAAAATTTCTAGCAAATGGGACGCTGAAAAAAAACGTTCAAAAAAAATAACTGAAAAATTTTTGGGTACAATTACTCCTGAAGGTCTTGTTTTACCTAAAACAGAGAGAATTAAACAACATTTTAATAATATTTCTGTTAAGGAATATGGTGCTTCAAATTATTTATATAGCATTCATAATGATATAATTAATGCTTTGAAAATAACATTTCCAAACGCTTGGCAAGAACTTTTTTTATGTGCTTTTTTTCGCTTGTTATACAAATCTCCAATTAAAAATCTTGATTTTCACTATCAAAATTCATATTTGAGCGAATTATTACCAAAAACCAAAATGAATGATAAGCACATTTCACAGATTTTTAAAGAAGTAGGAATTGAACGGAGTAAAATCGTTGAATTTTTTAAACAATTTGTAACTCCAAATGAATTTTTATTGATTGATACTACTCATATCAACTCATTATCAAGAAAAATCATAAAAACAAAAGTTGGTTATAACAGTAAGAGAAATTTTAATCCGCAAATGAATGCAATGTTTATTTTCTCTGTAAAACGCAAACAACCTGTGTATTATAGATTACTCTCAGGAAATATCAGAGAGATAAAAGCAATGAAATTAAGTATTCAAGAAAGCGGATTAGAAAAAGCTGTAATTATAAGTGATAAAGGATTTTATTCAAAAGCAAACAAAGAAAATTTAGAGAAAGAAGAGCTTAAGTATATAATTCCTTTAAGAAGAAGTAGTTCTTTAATAGATTATTCAATAATTAAACAACAGGATAATAAGAAATATGATGGATATTTCATTTATCATCAAAGAATTATATGGCACCATACAATAAAAAACGAAAAGGATAAAACAGTAATTTTCATTGATAATGAATTAAAAATCAATGAAGATAAAGATTATTTGTTACGAATTGAAAATCAAAGAGCTGGGTATAATAAAGAAAAATTCTTTGAAAATCAACATAAATTTGGAACTATATCAATAATAACAAATTTAATGGAAAATTCAGCAGAAGAAGTATATAAATATTATAAAAGCCGTTGCGAAATAGAAACATTATTCGATACATTTAAAAATGTATTAGATGCAGACCGAACTTATATGCAAAGCGATGAACAAATTGAAACATGGATGTTTGTAAATTATTTAGCTTTAATGTTTTATTATAATTGTTATAATTTACTTTTAGAAAATAAATTATTAACTAAATATTCAACCAGTGATATTTTACTTTTCTTATCAGAAATAAAAAAGCTAAAAATTGATAAAACATGGTATTTATCCGAAGTATCAAATAAATACAAAGAATTATTCAAAAAATTGAATATTACTATTACGTAATTCTTGCGGAGTTACAG
>Ga0316608_1000696_pt1 | contig 14623 bp, 8 predicted proteins | sample MIS2016152B_MG_FD_207673 | JGI IMG/M metagenome (GOLD analysis project Ga0316608, IMG submission 207673) | Microbial mat bacterial communities from Middle Island sinkhole, Lake Huron, Michigan, United States - MIS.2016.152B | ecosystem: Environmental > Aquatic > Freshwater > Lake > Sediment...
TTTGAAAAATTATATTGGAAGTATAGAAAAAGTAATTTAGATATGTCAATTAATAAAAATAATTACGAAGAGTATTTTTTAGATTATCACGAAGGTCGTTTAAGTACCGAAGAAATTGCGGAATTAATGATTTTCTTGGTTCAAAATCCTTTGCTAGATGATGAAATTAATGCGTTTAACAAAAATGCTACTTTTGAATCGGAGCAAATATATTTTAATTTTAAAGACCGTCTTAAACAAATACCAAATCAAAATAATGGTATTAATGATGAGAATTTTGAAATAAACTGTATTGCAAATCTTGAAGGAGATTTAGATGCCGAAAAAACAATTTTATTTAATCAATATTTACAAGTAAATCTAGAAAAAACTAAAGTTGTTGAATTATTTAAAAAGACTAAAATAAACCCTGACCTACAAATAAAATTTTCAAATAAAGAATTGCTTAAACGTTTTATTATTAAAAAAAGCAATAAACTACGATCTTTGTATCCAACTATTTCTGTTGCAGCAACCATTTTATTATTTGTAATTATTTTTTCTAGCACCAATAATGTAACAGCAGCAACTTATCGTAATCCTTTCGACATGAATTTATTAGACACGTCTTTAATTGATAAAATTAAAGATGTAATATTGAATTACAATCGTGATTTTATTCCTAAAATATAAATTCTACACAAAATTTGCAGCACTTTAAAAATCCTGACGTCTTTTGAACTGTACAGGATTTTTTTATTAATTAAAATATATTACGATGAAAACAAAACTTTTAAGCATTTTGTTAATAATGCTTTTAACAATAAGCTATTCTTTCTCGCAAGAAAATGATACAACAAAAATTAAAATTGGAAGTAATAGTATTATTATTGTTAGAGATGGTGACGATGAAATTAAAGGTGTTGAAGCAAAAAACACTAGTCAAAAAGATAAATTTGAGGGGCATTGGGCTGGTATTGAATTAGGATTTAATGGATATTTAGACAAAGATTTTAGCTCGAAACTTTCTACTGATAATCAGTTTCTTGAGTTAAATACTAATAAATCGTGGTCATTAAGTTTAAATTTTGCTCAAAAAAGCATTGGTATTTATAAAGATAAAGTTGGATTAATAACGGGTTTAGGATTTGAATTTAACAATTATCGATTTAATGGTAATAATCGTTTGATTTCTAGTAGCGATACATTATCGTATATTCAAGATACTGTTTATAATTTTAAAAAAAGTAAACTGGCAGTAACATACATAAATGTTCCTTTATTGCTCGAATGGAAAATACCTGTAAACGAACATACCGATTATGTTCATTTTGCTGCAGGTATTATTGGTGGACTTAAAATTTCTTCACACACAAAATATATTTACGAAAAAGATAACGACGATCATAAAGATAAAGATTATAAAGATTTCCATTTATCTCCATTTAAATATAGTTTAACAGCTCGTATTGGCTATGAAGGATTAAGCATTTTTGCCAACTATGCTCTTTCTTCTTTGTTTGAAAAAAATGAAGGACCAGAATTATATCCATATACTGTTGGGTTCTCTTTGAATTTTTAATTTATCCAACATCATTTTTATTTTAAAGTACTGTTCAAAAGAACAGTACTTTTTTTATATTTGTAATTATTTATAATCGTATAATTAATACTTTTTAATTTATGAGAAGTTTTATTATTCTTTTAATTTTAGTTATATTCAGATCCTTTACTTTCGCTCAAATTAATATTACATCAGATGATATGCCAAGTGCTGATGATATAATTAAACTAAGTGTTATGTCAAATAATTCAATTGATGTATTAAGTACAGGTGAAAATTTTTATTGGGATTTCTCATTTCTACAATATAATACTCAAACAGCCGATACTTTTGTAGCTATTATACATACAAATGTAGCTTATGTACCTGTATTTACTAATCCGTTTGATACCAATAAAGCAAGTCTTGCATTTCTTCAGCCAGATCAAACACAACCAAATCCTCAAATTCAAATTACCGATTCTTATGATTTTTATAAAAAGAAAACAACAAATTATGCTAAGTCGGGTTTTGGTGCAAAAATCAATAATGTACCTACACCTATAAAATATGATGTTCCAGAATTATATTATAGTTTTCCGTTAACTTACAATCATTGCGATTCTTCATTGTCTAAATTTGGGTTGAGTGTTCCAACTTTTGGTTATTATGGACAAACCATTAAACGTGTAAATCACGTAGATGGCTGGGGTATTTTAAAAACACCTTATGGTGAGTTTGAAGTTTTACGAGTTGTATCGGTAGTAAATGTATCTGATACAATGTTCAGAGATAGTTGGAATTTTGGTTTTAGAATTAATCGAGCCAAATTGACTGAATATAAATGGATAGGAAAAGGACATGGATTGCCATTATTGCAAATTTCAAAACAAACTCCAGGTGCTTATCAAATAAGATATATTGACTCTACAAGAATAACTGTAGATGTTGACACTTATGAAATAAAAAAACAAGATTTTATTATTTCACCAAATCCATCAACTGGAATGGTAACTATTAATAAAAATATTTTTGATGATTGTTTATTAGAGATTAAAAATTTACAAGGCATATCAATTTTTAAATCATATTTAAAAAATAATTTTACTCATATCGATTTATCTTCTATTTCAAAAGGACTATATATATTAACCATAACTACTAAATCTAAAACATTTAGTGAAAAATTGATTTTACAATAGCAGTTAATCAATTTAAAACATCAATTTATCTTTTTAAAATCAATTTTATCAATAAATATTACTATTTTGTTTGCTCATTCGTAAGAAGATCTATTTGGTTTATAAAAGAAATAAAAACAAAGAAGTGAAAAAAATAATATTGCCCCTACTATTTTTATTTTACATAACAACATCTTTGTCTCAAAATCAACAAATTGATAGTCTTTTAACTGCCTTTAGTCATGCTTCAAATGATTTTCAAAAAGCCGAAATAAGCAATTCAATTGCAAAACTAATGTTGTCGGAAAATCCACAACAAGCACTTAAATTAAGCCAACAAGCATTAAGCTTCGCAAGCAATGCAAATAATAAAAAAGAAATAGCTAAAGCATTAAAAAATATAGGTATTGCTTATTATTATATTGGATTTCTTGATAGTTCATTAGAGTTTTATAAAAAAGCAATAAAAGAATTTAATGCAATAGGGGATCTAGCTCAAGTTGCAAATATTAACAATAATATAGGATTAATATACACTGATTGGAGCGATTATGAAAAAGCGTTAATATATTATCAAAGATGTTTGAAAATTGAAGAAAAACTTAATAATGATGATATTGCAGGAACACTAAGCAATATTGGTAACATCTATTTTTATTTACAAAAATATAAATTAGCATTAAAATACTATAGAAGATCACTTGCGATTGATACAAAAATCGATGATCAAAAATCTATAGCAAATGATTTAAATAATTTAGGTGCAGTTTATGAAAAAATAAATAAAAACAATAAAGCACTTGATTGTTATTCAAAATCGATTAAAATAAGAAAAAAAATAGGAGATAAATTAGGCTTAGGAAATTCTTTAAATAATTTAGGTTATCTCTATTTTAGAGAAGGCGATTTTAAAAAAGCACTTGATTATTTTTTTGAATCACTTGCAATTAGAAAAGAAATAGGAAGTAACAAAGGAATAATTAGTTCTTATATAAATATTGGATCTGTTTATAAAGATTGGAGTAATTATAAAAAAGCATTTGAGTTCTATAAAAAAGCAGAAGAGATTTCTGCTATTTCGGGTATGATAGAATACACTATGGATATTCATTTGGCTTATTCAGAGATATATAGAAAGACTCAGAATTTTGAACAAGCACTTAATTATTACACTGAATATATAAAAACACGAGATTCTATTTTTGACACCCAGAAAAATAAACAAATATTTGAACTTCAAACTAGATTTGAAACAGAGCGAAAAGACAAGGAAATTAGCTTGTTAAACAAAGATAAGTCGCTGAAAGAAGTAGAAATGAGAAAAAAAAATATAATACTAAGTGCCGTTATTATTGCTTTATTATTAATAATATTTTTAGCATTTGCAATTTATAAAGGATACAAAACAAAAAACAAAGCAAATATTTTGCTTTTTGAGCAAAAACAAGAAATTGAGGAGAAAAACGAAGAATTAAAACAACAACAAGAAGAAATATTAACTCAACGAGATAATTTGGAATTGTTAAATGAAAAAATAAGTGCAAAAAACAATGAAATGACAGATAGCATACACTATGCAAAAAACATTCAATTAGCTGTTTTGCCTAAAAAAGAGTTCCTTAATACCATTCTTAATGAATATTTTATATTTTTTAAACCCAAAGATATTGTTAGTGGCGATTTTTATTGGGTTGCTAAACGTAATAATGTTATATTAATAGCAGCGGTTGATTGCACTGGACATGGTGTTCCTGGTGCATTTATGAGCATGTTGGGTATTTCATTTCTTAATGAAATTATTAGCAGAGAAAATATCAATACAGCATCACAAGTATTAGATGAGTTACGAAGTTATATTGTTAAATCGCTACAACAAAGTGGAGTAAGTGGAGAACAAAAAGATGGAATGGATATGGCTTTTTGTGTAATAAATACCAATCCTACTTCTGTACATGATACTTCAGATGTTTTTTATAATTTAGAATTTGCTGGAGCAAATAATCCACTATATATTATTCCCGATAAAAATAAAGATTACAATTACTTATTTAATCAACCTAATGTTAAATTATTTGAAAATGAAATAAAAGGATTTGAAATAAAACCAGATAAAATGCCAATTGCAATATATGAACGTATGATTCCTTTTACAAACTATAAAGTTAAAATTAGAAAAGGCGATTCAATTTATTTGTTTTCTGATGGTTATGTCGATCAATTTGGAGGTCCTAAAAAACGCAAATTTTTAACTAAAAATTTTAAAACATTACTTTGTAATATTTCTGATAAATCAATGATTGAACAAAAACAAATAATCTCTAAAGCACACTATGAGTGGAAAGGAAGTCTTGATCAAGTTGATGATATTTTAGTTATTGGTTTAAAACTTTAATCAATTTTACAATTAATTAACTATTAACAATATAGTAATATTTATGATAATAAAAAAAATTACAAACTGGTCTTATTTAAATAGCCATAAACAGATTATATTTATTATTTTATTTGGACTACTTTGTAGAATTATATTTACCATATTTATTGCTGAAAATTATTTTGGACGATCAAATATTTTTGTAGATGGCGACACTTGGGCTTGGCTAAATTCATTCATAAATCTAATTGAATATGGTTCTTATGCTATAAATCTTGAACATGAATATAGTTATTTTTTTAGAATGCCTGGATATTCTTTTTTTTTGGGGATTCTCTATTATTTAACAGGACAAAATACAGTAATTACATTTCCAATAGTTGCTGTTATACAGATAATTGCAGATACTATTTGTATTTGGTTCGTTTATAAAATAGCATCAAAGCTTTTTAACAATGAAAAAATAAGTTTAATTTCAGCATTATTATATTCTTGCTACCCTTTTATAATTGTTTGGACACCTGTAGCATATTCTGAGTCTCTAAGTATATTTTTTATGCTTCTGTCTCTTTATTCCTTTGTTTTCAATCATCAATTTAAATATTTTATTACAGGAGCATTTATTAGTTTGGCATTGCTTTTTAGACCACAAATAGCTTTATTAATTCCTATTTATATAATCGTTATTATTATTCAAAATAAAAACTCTTTCAAAATTATGTTTAAGCTAATGCTTCAATTTGGCGTTGCTATTTTGTTGATATATGGAGCTTGGCCTGCTAGAAACTATATAAACTATAATAAAATTGTTTTTACTCAAGATTTGCGTGGTGCTGCTAATTGGAATTTAGATGTTATTTCTTTTATGCAATATATTTATTCTGTAAAAGCAGAATGGGCTCCTCAATTTTTTAATATTATACATAATAAAAATGTTGTATTCCCTTCAAATGCATATTTAAATAATGAAGATTCTATTAAATTACAAAGAGCTGTTTATTTGGCAAAAAATTGTGGTAGTGGTTTTAGTCATTGGAAGGGATACTGGAAAGAGCAAATAGAGGGGGAAAATTGCAATGAGGAAATTAAACAAATATTTGATAATTTGCGTGAAAAGCAAATTAAAGCTAATCCTTTTAATTTTTACATATTAATTCCTTTAAAAAATCTTAAAAAAGCTGTTTTTAAGAGCTGTTTAAACGATAATTCATCTTTAACTAGAAAACTAGCATCTTTATTATTTTATTATCGAACATTATTATTAATATTAGGTATTAGTGGAGGAATTATTTTAATAAAACATAAAAATATTTATTGGAGTATATTATTAGGATTACCTTTTGTTTTGTATTTTATCCTTTGTTTTGGTACAGAAGTTCAGCTTCGAAATATTGAAATGAGATATTTTTTACCAGCAGATATCTTATTATTATTTCCTGCAGCTTACTTTATTGTAAAAATAAAAGAGTGGTTTTCATTACTTGAATTTGGCAAATATTAAATAAGCTATTTTTCAAAATAGTTTATTTACTCTATTTTCAAAGCGTTAGCTACCTTTTGCTTAGTTAGTGCCAATTCAAAAACTTCTTTAATGGTATCGACATAGTGAAATTCAAGACCAGTTAAATAAATATCTTTAATATCGTCAATGTCTTTTTTATTTTGAACAGATAAGATTATTTCCTTAATATTAGCACGTTTTGCCGCAAGAATTTTTTCTTTAATTCCTCCTACAGGTAAAACTTTTCCTCTAAGAGTGATTTCGCCTGTCATAGCAAGGTTTTTCTTTACTTTTCGTTGTGTAAATGCCGATGCTAGGCTACTTGCCATAGTTACGCCTGCAGACGGTCCATCTTTTGGTATTGCTCCTTCTGGAACATGCACATGCACATTCCATTTTTCAAAGGCATCTGTAGGGATTTGAAGAAGTTCTGCATGTGCTTTAATATATTCTAAAGCAATGGTTGCCGATTCTTTCATTACATCGCCCAGATTTCCTGTAAGCGTAAGACTTCCTTTTCCTTTGCTTAAGCTAGTTTCAACAAATAGTATTTCGCCTCCAACAGCTGTCCACGCTAAACCAGTTACAACACCTGCAAATTCATTTCCTTCGTAGGTATCTTTAACAAATTCTGGAGTTCCAAGAATTTCTTTTATCAATTCAATGGTTAATTTCTTGTCGTATTTTTGTTTAAAGGCAATTTTTTTAGCTGTTGCTCTAATAATTTTTGCGATTTTTTTATCGAGAGTTCTAACTCCCGATTCACGTGTGTAATTATCTATAATAAAGGAATAAACATCATCCGATAACTTAATTTGATCTGGTTTTAAGCCGTGTGCTTCCATTTGCTTTGGCAACAAATGACGTTTAGCTATTTCAATTTTCTCTTCTAAAATATATCCACTAATATCAATTAGCTCCATTCTATCTCGTAAAGCAGGATTAATTGTACTAATATTATTGGCAGTTGCAATAAACATTACCTTCGATAAATCGACCTCTAATTCTAAATAATTATCATAAAAAGCTCCGTTTTGTTCAGGGTCAAGTACTTCTAAAAGAGCCGATGATGGATCTCCACGAAAATCATTGCCAACTTTGTCAATCTCATCTAAAACAAAAACAGGATTAGATGATTTTGCTTTTCTAAGGTTTTGAACCACTCTACCAGGCATTGCTCCAATATAAGTTTTTCTATGTCCTCTAATTTCTGCTTCATCGTGCAAACCACCAAGCGACATGCGAACATAATTACGGTTAAGTGCTTTTGCTACAGATTTTCCAAGCGAAGTTTTTCCAACTCCAGGAGGTCCATAAAGACATAAAATAGGAGATTTTAAATCGCCCTTCAATTTTAAAACGGCAAGATGCTCCAGTATTCTATCTTTTACTTTGTCTAGTCCAAAGTGATCTTCATCAAGCACTTCTTGGGCGAAATTTAAATCAAATTTATCTTTGGTATATTCATTCCAAGGTATATCGAGCAATGTTCTTAAATAGTTTGATTGCACCGAATATTCTGCCGAAGCAGGATTCAATCGGTGTAGTTTACCTATTTCTGTTTCAAATACTTTAGCTATTTCTTTCGACCATTTTTTCTTTACGGCAAGTTTCTTTAACTCTTCAACTTCTTGCTCAATAGGATTTCCTCCAAGCTCATTTTGAATAGTTTTCATTTGCTGATGCAAAAGAAACTCTCGTTGTTGTTGATCTATTTCAGTTTTAACTTTTTTCTGAATATCAAATTTTAACTCTAGCATCTGAACTTCGTGCGATAAATGTTCGAGCAACATAGTTGCTCTCTTTTTTAGTTCGTTGATTTCTAAAAGTTGCTGCTTTTGTTCTATTTTAATATCAGTATTAACTGATATATAATTGATTAAAAATGAAGAGTTTTCAATGTTTTTTACTGCAAATGAGGCTTCGGCTGGGATATTTCCTGAAAGTTTAATTACTTTTAATGATAAATCTTTTAGAGCACCCATAATTGCCTGAAATTCTTCGTCTTCTATTTCAGGTTTAATATCTTCAAGTGGTGTAGTTGATGCGGTAAAATAAGGATCGTCTGCAATCATTTCTTTAATCTCGAAACGTTTCTTACCTTGAATAATTACAGTGGTTGAGCCATCAGGCATTTCAAGTATTTTAATTATCTGAGCAATAGTGCCTACCGAAAATAAATCTTTAAATTCTGGATCTTCAATATTTACATCTTTTTGAGAAACAGCTCCTATTATTTTGCTGCCTCTATAAGCATCTTTTACTAATTTAATAGATTTTTCACGTCCAACCGTAATTGGAATAACAACACCTGGAAACATAACGGTATTACGCAAAGGCAATATTGGCAGTACTTCTGGAATTTGTTCTTGATTAATGGAATCATCGTCTTGATCGGCAAATAATGAAATTATTTCAGCCCCTTCTTCAACTATGTTTGACAATACAATATCTTCTAATCTCATTTTATTTTTATGCGTTATTGGTAATTAAATGCAAAATACTAAGACAATTTGTCAGATTGCAGCAGTTTTTTGTTGTGAATCGCTATTTAGGCAATTGCTATGCCAAATATCTATTTTTATTTGCGATCGGATTGACTCATTTCATAAATTTTGCCAAGAATTTTTTTGTCAATATCGCTTAATGGAATATTTCTTCTACTATAAACTATTTCGGCTGTTTTAATTGCCTTTGATAAAGAATAATCTTCTATTCCTTGAGGTCCGCCCCAAGAAAAAGAAGGTATAAAATTTCGTGGAAATCCTGCTCCAAAAATATTTGCACTTACACCAACAATTGTACCTGTGTTAAACATTGTGTTGATTGCACATTTAGAATGATCGCCCATAAATAAACCGCAAAATTGATGTCCCGTTCGTAAAAAATGTTGTTTTTCATAGCTCCATAGCTTAACTTCTTCGTAGCTATTTTTAAGGTTTGAATTATTGCTGTCGGCTCCAATATTGCACCATTCGCCTAGCACTGAGTTTCCTAAAAAACCATCGTGTGCTTTGTTGGTATATCCAAAAATTATTGAATTATTTATTTCGCCGCCTACCTTGCAATGTGGACCTATAGTGGTTGGTCCGTATATTTTTGCAGCAAGTTTAAGGGTTGAGTGCTCGCCAATAGAGAATGGACCTCGAATAATTGATCCTTCCATTAATTCAGTGTCTTTTCCAATGTAAATTGGTCCGGTTGATGCGTTTAATGTAACAAATTGGGCTTTTACACCTTCTTCAACAAAGATATTTTCTAATCCTAAAATATTATTGGTTTTATTTAAAATTTGCGATGTTCGTCCTTTGGTAATTAACTTGTAATCTGCAATTAAAGCTTCGCCATTCTTACTAAATATATCGCACAAACTAACTAATTTTAAAAAGTCTGCTTTTGCTGTTTTTTGATGGAATAAATTTATTGAGGTAAAATTAAAGTTAGCAACACTATTTGAATCTAGGCGAACAGCAATGATGTTATTGTCTTTAACCAAAGCCTCGTTAAGCTGCAATATGTTCATTTCTTCTATCAGCTCTGCATTTGGCAATACAGATCCGTTAATTAATATATTATCAGATGTTATTTTTGTTAGATATTTTTCACTTAAATAATTTTGAGTTAAGTACGAGCAATTTGTATTTAAATACTTATTCCATTTTTCGGCAATTGTTAATATGCCAATACGAATATCGGCTACAGGTCTTGTAAATGTTAGTGGTAGAAAGGTTTTCCAAGTGCTGTCGTCAAATAATATGTAATTCATAAATTAGTTTTTTAAGAAATTAAAGATACTAATTAAAACAAAAAAGTCTCGACAAATCGAGACTTTTTAATATTTTTAAGTAGCATAAAACTATATTTTCTTTTTTTCTAAGTGTTTTGCATACTTGTTTAGGAACTTATCAACACGTCCTGCTGTATCAACTAGTTTCATTTTACCTGTATAAAAAGGATGAGATGTGTTTGAAATCTCAAGCTTTACCAATGGAAACTTTTCTCCGTTTATCTCAATTTCTTCTCTTGTGTTTGCTGATGATTTAACGATAAAAACCTCTTCGTTTGACATATCTTTGAATGCAACAAGACGGTAAGTAGTTGGATGTATTCCCTTTTTCATTTTAGTTTTTCTTTAATATCTGGTAATAATTGTTTCTGATTTTATGAACCGCAAAATTAATCAATGTTTAATTAAAACCCAAACTTTAATTAATTTTTATTTTTTCATCTCCTATTCTTCTTTTTTTATGCTTATTTTTTGATTTACTGATAATTATATTGAAATATCTCAACTTATTATGAATTAAAAATAAAAAATATCATTATAAAGAAAACCAATTGCTCAATATTTTTGGTAATTCTTCATTAAATGTTTTGTGCTTAAATTCATTTGTGCGTGGGTTGTAAATATAATCTTTTTCCCAATCTTTATGATTTATTGCAACCTCTTCAATTGCTTTTATAATAGTATTTAGGTCTTGATTTGTCATGGTTGGATGAATTGAAAGACGAATCCAGCCTGGTTTCTCCGATAAATCGCCGCTGTTTATTTTATCGGTTATGTGTTTCGATTGCTCAAAACTAACGTTTAGTAAATAATGTCCGTAAGTTCCTGCACAGGCACATCCTCCGCGTACTTGAATTCCGTATCTGTCACTTAATAGCTTAACTATTAAGTTGTAATGAATATTTTCAATATAAAAAGAAATAGCACCCAAGCGATGTTTTACATTGTTGGCGAGAATATGTAATCCCTTTATTTTTTCAAGATTTTCTAATGCAATTGCAACTAATTCTGATTCTCTTTTTTTGATATTGCTTACACCCATTTTTTCTTTAAGCTGAATGCACAATGCTGTGCGGATTGCTTGCAAAAATCCAGGTGTGCCACCATCTTCACGTGCTTCAATATCGTCAACATATTTGTAGTTTCCCCAAGGATTAGTCCAGTCAACTGTTCCTCCGCCTGGCTGGTCTGGTATTTCGTTGTGATACATTTTCTTGTCAAAAATTAATACACCAGAAGAGCCTGGTCCTCCTAAAAATTTATGTGGAGAAAAGAATATTGCATCTAGTTTTTCCATTGGATCTTTTGGGTGCATATCAATATTTACATAAGGTGCAGATGCAGCAAAATCGATAAGGCATAAACCTCCGTATTCGTGCATTAATTTAGCTAATTGATGATAAGGTGTTTCAATTCCTGTTACGTTAGAACAAGCAGTAAAAGAACCTATTTTGAATGGTCTGTCTTTATATTGCTCCAATTTATTTCTAAGATCATTTAAATCAACTAATAAGTCTTTATCGGGTTCAATTACAACCACTTCGGCAATAGTTGCATACCAAGAAGTTTGATTGGAATGATGTTCCATGTGGGTAATAAAAACTACTGGGCGATCGCATTCTTGAAGACATTTGCTATGTGAAAGAAAACCACAAGATTTTAAACCTAAAATTCGTTGAAATTTATTAATTACTGAGGTCATGCCAAAACCTGCTGCAATTATTACATCGTCGGCAGAAGCATTAACGTGATTTTTAATGATTTTTTGTGCTATGTGGTAAGCATGTGTCATTCTTGTGCCTAGTTCGCTTGTTTCGGTATGTGTATTGGCAACAAAAGGTCCAAAATCGTTTGCAAGTTTATTTTCTATAGGAGCATAAAGCCGTCCACTAGCAATCCAATCGGCATAAATTATTTTTTTTGTACCAAAAGGAGATACGTACTCTTGGTTAATTCCAACAATATTATTTCTAAACGAATTGAAGTAGTTTTCCATTTTGTGAATTTTAAATTATATTACAAGTAATCTCCTATATCGGTTAAGGTATTACAAAATAAATAATAAATGTATTATTAAACGAACGTTTTATATAAATAAATTAGTTTCATAAAAAAGGCTATCTTTTTAGACAGCCTTTTTTATGAACTTTATATTAGTTAAATAGATTATTTAACTAATGTCATTTCGTTTATTAAATTAGTTGCTCCAGCATATTTATCAACTACAAATAATATGTAACGAATATCGGCATTTATACATTTTTGAAGTTGTGTTTCAAATTTAATATCGCCACTCATTGCTTCCCAGTTTCCATCAAAAGCTGTTCCGATTAATTCTCCATTACCGTTAATTACAGGGCTTCCTGAGTTTCCTCCAGTAATATCATTATTGGTTGTAAAGCAAACATGCATTGATCCATCTTTGTCGGCATATTGTCCATAATCGGCTTTATAATAAAGATCTTTCAATTTTGCAGGAACTACAAATTCGTCTGATGTTGAGTCTTCTTTTTCAATATAACCTTTAAGGGTTGTCCAGTAATTATAATGTACTGCATCGGCAGGTTTGTAATCTCCAACTGATCCATAAGTTATACGAATACAAGAATTTGCATTTGGGTAGAATAATTTATTTGGTTGCATTTTCATTATACCGTCAACAAAAAGACGAGTTCCTTTTTTCATATTTTCGTTGCTACCACCCATTTGTTGAATAGCCATATATTTTGCTAATGAAGAGCTCATTAAGATATATGCAGGGTCTTTTTCAATAACTTTTAAAGTTGGGTTTGCAAGAAACGCTTCGTATTTAGCTTGATCTACAAAGATTGATTTTGTAAACAAATCTTCGGCATATTTATTAAAGTCTCCTTTAAATTTTTTGTTAATAGTTTCAAATATATCTAAGTGAAATTCTTTTGCAACATCTTTATAGTACATTTCGAGCATTGCTGCTAATATTTTTTTATCGGTTGCAGCATTGTAGTCTTTAAAATATTCGGCAGCATTAGCTTTTAAATCGGCAGCAGCAGTTTTTATTGCATCGGTGTTGGTTGGCGAGGTTTTTAATAAATTAAACAGTCCACTTGCTTGGTAAGGAAAGAAATTTACTTCAGCACCTTGAATTAATGCTTCTAAAACATAATTATTTGCAGCGTTAATAGCTTTTTTTGCATCAAAAGATTTTTCAATCATATATAAAGCTTCGCCATAAGTTGTTTTTCTAGCTTGATCGGCTTCAATCCATTTGGTAAGTGAATCTTCTAAAGCCTTTTTTTGTTCGTAAACATTTAATCTTTTTAATCCTTTATTTTGTCCAATACTGTATTTCCAATAGTTTGCCGATTGTGCATATTTTGCGGCATATTGAATTCTTACTTTGTCGCTAACACTCATATCTTGTTTCATCAATTCAAGTTTTTTGGTTCTAACTCTTATTCTTATTGGGTTAGATATGTCAACTGTTTCTTCAATTCCGTAAGAGGTCATGTAGCGTTGTGTTCTTCCAGGGAAACCCAAAACCATTGAAAAGTCATCTTTTTGAACTCCTTTTAATGAAATAGGTAAATGATGTTTTGGTTTTAATGGAATATTTTGTGTAGTATATTTTGCTGGTTTTCCATCGGGGGCTGTATAAATTCTGAACATCGAAAAATCGCCAGTATGACGAGGCCACATCCAGTTATCGGTATCGCCACCAAACTTGCCAATTGATGATGGAGGTGCTCCAACTAAGCGAACGTCTTTATAGGTTTCATAAATAAATAAGAAAAATTGATTGCCGTCAAACATGTTTTTTACCCAAGCATCGTAATGACTATCTTTCATGGCTTCTTTTTCTATTTCTTTCGAAATTTTATTAATAGCAGAAGCTCTAGCTGTTTCGCTCATAGTGTCGTTTACTACTTTTAAAACACGGTCGGTAACATCTTCCATTCTAACTAAAATAGAAGCAGTCATATCTTCATTCATTAACTCTTGACTTTTGTTCATCGCCCAAAAACCATTTTTAAGATAATCGTGTTCTACCGAACTATGTTGTTGAATTGAGCCAAATCCACAATGGTGATTTGTTAAAATTAATCCTTCTCCTGATATAATTTCTGCTGTACAGAAAAATCCACCAGCGTATTGCGAATTGCTTAAACCAACAATAGCATCTTTCAAACAAGCTTTGTTAATGTTGTAAATATCATCGGGTGTTAATTTCAACCCTTTGGCTTTCATTTCGTTGTAGTTTTTGTTAATTAATGACAAT
>Ga0316608_1000697_pt1 | contig 14605 bp, 18 predicted proteins | sample MIS2016152B_MG_FD_207673 | JGI IMG/M metagenome (GOLD analysis project Ga0316608, IMG submission 207673) | Microbial mat bacterial communities from Middle Island sinkhole, Lake Huron, Michigan, United States - MIS.2016.152B | ecosystem: Environmental > Aquatic > Freshwater > Lake > Sediment...
GCTGGGCATGGCAAACGTGGAAGATATTGCTAAACAAGGTGCAATCGGCGGACGAATGGAAGCGTTGCATTTTGGTGTGGCGGATTATGCAGCGAGTAATCGTGCTAGAACCGTAAATATTGGTGGCTTGAATCCAGACTATCCGGGCGACCAATGGCACGCCGCGTTAAGTCGAATGATTGTAGCGTGTCGTGCTTATGGGTTGCGTCCGATTGATGGCCCGTTTGGGGATATTAAAGACCCCGATGGCTATGTTTTAGGGGCAAAACGTGCCGCTGCGTTAGGTTGTGAAGGGAAATGGGCGATTCATCCATCACAAATTGCGTTGGCAAATGATGTTTTCACGCCACCCGAAGCAGAAGTGAATAAAGCGAAACGGATTTTGGAAGCGTTGAAAGAAGCGGCGGCACAAGGTAAAGGTGCGGCAGCGTTAGATGGGCGTTTAATTGATGCGGCTTCTGAACGGATGGCGAATAATGTGGTGAAAGCGGCTGAGGCGATTGCGGCGAAGTTTAGGGTTTAAAGTGTAGCTCTAAATTGGATGATGCACTTACTTTTAAAGTTTGTGCATCAAATTATTTCAAAACTTTTTGAGAAGACAATGGTTTCGACAGAATTTAATCTTTATGCAAAAAACGTAAATGGCGATTATTCATATGCAGTAAATGTTGCGGAGGGTATGCAAGGACTTGTTCGTATGGTTGTAACTGCTACTAATGAAAATAATTCGAAAGAGACACTTTTTCAAGGGATTGACTTAACAGTAGAGGAATGCAAAGTTCTTGGAAAATATTTGCTTGATATTTCAGAACGAGAAAGAAGTTGACCTTATGAAACTTAGCTACGATTTAAAAACAGATTCTCTCTATATTCATTTGTCTAATAATCCTTCGGTTGATTCAGATGAAGTAACGGATGGTGTGGTGTTAGATTTTGATAGTAACGGCATGTTGGTGGGAATTGATGTGCAACATGCGAGTGAAAAAACGGATATTACTTCGGTCGCATTGTCGCATTTGCCTTTGCGCGAATTGCAAGCGGCGTAAAAGGGATTGTTGACAGCTTTGTAAACGGTTGTAGATTTTTATGATTGAAAAATTATCTTTTGCTTGGTGGAATACAGGCTTGTCACCTTCTGCTAAATCAAGAGCGGATGATGAACAGCGAAAGATTGCAATTCAAGTTATCCGACAGTTGTTATTGGTAGAGAAAATTGATTTTTTAGTCTTGGGCGAAATAGCTGAAGAAGATATTTTTGCATTTGAGCAATCACAGGATTTAAATCACTATAGAATTAAAAGTGGTGTTTCCAAAACAGGACGAATAGCCTTTGATACTTGTTTTATTTATCTTCCTCATAAAATTGCCATTCAAAATGATATTGTAGAAATAGACACAGGACGAAGTGGCGCAAAACTAAAAATTGCTCAAAAACTGGTTTTACGAGCCGCAATAACTGGGCAGCCTTTCTATTTATTTGTTTCGCATTGGGCGAGTCGGCTTTGGTGTCAAGAAAATGATGCAGATAGACATTTATTAGGAATCCGTTTGCGTGATGAAGTTGATAATATTTTATCTGACAATTCCGATTTTATTATTTTATTAGGTGATTACAATGACGAGCCTTTTGATGATTCGTTAGCGCGTCAATTAGGGGCAACCCGCGATAAAGCATTGGTGAAACGTAAACCGAATTTACTTTACAATCCTTTTTGGCAACATTTAACGTATTCTGACAATGCTTTAAATTATGCGGGAACGTATTATCATAAAGGTGGCAAGACAACAAAATGGCGAACTTTTGACCAGATTATTGTTTCTTCTGCATTTTTAAACGGTGAACTACAACTCAACGAAATTGAAACAGGCATTGTGCATATTCCAAATTATTTAAAACAGGTTAAAGATGACAAAACAATTTTTGACCATCTGCCTATTAAAACGACAATTGAACAGGTGTAAACATGGTTGATTTTATTGAAGCCTTTAAACAAGGGCAAACGGTGGCTGAGAGAGTTAGAAGCAACAATCAGGAAATAGACTCTGTTTTTGAAAGACTCAATGAACAACTTGCCGAAGCCACAGAAGGGAAAATTCAATTGAGCATTGAAGGATTCGCGGGAGCTGTGGTTGAAGGGGATGAGGGAGAAAGTCTTTGGAGACCATCCCACTGGGAAATTTGTGCTGGCAATAATGAATTGGCTGAATGGGAAAAAGGCAGAGAAGGCTATCCTTGTAAAATTACCATTGGCAATAAACAACATTATTGTGAAGATAAAACGGAATTAGAAGAGACTTTAGCCTTAATGTTACAAGACCCAATTATAGCTGGAGTTTTAGCAGATGTGATGCGTCTTTCCGAGAAGCAAGCGGCTTGATGAAATCAGAGAAAACAAAAATCTTAAATAGCCAGACAATAAAATAACCAAAAAATACGTTTAAACGGGGTGTGATGATGGCTAATGTGGCAACGCTTTATGAGACTGATTTTTATGCTTGGGCTTTGGAAATGGCGCAACTGATTAAGACTAAGCAATTCGACAAGGTTGATGTTGAACATTTGGCGGAGGAAGTTGAAAGTATGGGGGCGAGTGAACGCAACGCATTAGAAAGCCGTTTAATTGAGTTAATGTTGCATTTATTAAAATGGCAGTTTCAACCGGAACGAAAAGGGCGTAGCTGGAAAGTTTCTATTGGTAAACAGCGCATTGGTATTGATAAAGTTTTAAAACAAAATCCCAGTTTAAAACATCAGTATCAGCAACGAGTGGATGAATGTTATATCTATGCCAAACGTTATGCTGCGACTGAAACAGGACTGTCTATTTCAAGCTTTCCAGAAAACTGTCCTTATTCTGTTGAGCAATTATTTGATTTTGAGTTTTTGCCAGATTAATACAAATAAATTGTATTGTTTTTCGGTAGGCAAAAAAGTGTGCCTACCCTATTCAACTTCAGGAGCTTAATTATTATGAAAAAGCAGTTGAATCTAATATTACTTGGAATATTTTTGATGCCATCAGTTGCATTTTGCAAAACAAATAATTTTGTTGAGCTGGGAGAGTTTATCAAATTATTCATGATTTCAAAATCAGAAACGCCAGATTGGGATATTGGAGCAGGAAATACAAGACTTTGCATTAAAAGAACAATTGATGACCGAATTAGCCCAATGGATTGCTGATAATCATCTAAAACAAATCGAAGCGGCTGAAATATTGCACGTTTCGCGTCCGCGCATTTCTGATTTAGTGAATAAAAAAGTCAGTAAATTTACGTTTGATACGCTGTTAAATATGCTTAATCGCGTTGGAAAACCCGTTCAGCTTGTTGTTGGGTAAATAAAAGGGCAGTTGATTCCGCGCCTGGGTGTTTTTGTGATAAGTTTTTACGTTCTATCCTACAAGGTTAGAGAAGAAAAATTACAGCACGAATTAGAAACATAGCAATTAGTGGTTAAATTTGAAAGACAGGGAAAATGAAAACTTAAGAGAAATCATTGCCTTGTTGAAAAAATAACCAACCCAGCCCTAGCCGATTTAAACAGCGCATGGGAAATCATCAAACGCTTATGTCTGAAACTGTATGCAGTGGATTACTTGATGATTCACGGACGTTACAGCCTTGCCACCACTGACTTTGACACCGCTTTAAACCACTACCAAGAAGCCAAACAACTCATTGAAGAGACAGGCTATCACCTGCGTGATGCTGAATTGGATTTATTCGCCGCGCAAATCTGCCTTAATTCGGAGTCCAAAGTCGCGACTTTGAACTCTAAAAACGCCGAGTATTATTTGCAAAAAGCCAAAAACCGCATTGTAAGTTGCGGGCAATGGGGATTAATGCGGCGATGGAAAGCGGTGAACAAAACTAAAACAAATTTATCGGAGTAACAGCGTGAAAACAGCAACTTTCAAAGAATAGAATCTTTCTGCTTTCAATAAAGCCTTTGATTTAGAACTTACTTGCCAGGCATTATTTTATTTGGCATAACGCAAGCAAATGAAAATAAAAAATTGCAGTCCAAAAATCAGATTTGCCATCAGTAAATGAATCGGCTGCGCAACACGCGGCATGGCAAGGCGGTCTAAACTGACACCCGCTAAAATTGCAATCACAATCAAGCTCATCAACGTGATGACTAAGCGGTAAAAAAGGCTTTGTTTATCCGATTGATAAATTTTCCAGCTCATCCATAAATTAGTGAATAAAATTACTGAGGAAAAGGAACGGTGGACATAAAAAATAAACGGAAAACTGTCGCGCCAATATTGCCGTTCTAACTCCGTGAAGGCGTGAGAAATAAAATCAACCGATTCACGCACCTGCAAGCCCATTGCAATTTGTAGCAAAGTCATTCCCATCACCACTTTTATCAGGGTATGAACGGAGGCGGGAATCTGACTAATATCTAATTCCTGCAACGCAGGACGCTGTGAACGAGCAATAGCATAAATTAACAGTGCCACAATAAACAGTGCCAATAACATATGCAGGGAAATAATCAGCGGTTTTAAATTACTCGCCACCACTGCCGAGCCAAGCCACCCTTGAAAACCAACCAGCACAAACACCGTTACGGCTAAATAAAAAATAGCTTTGTCGGTTTTTAAATAAATGCGCGATGACCATGCGGTTAAGAAAATCAGAAAACCAATTGTCACGCCCACCAAGCGATTGGTGTATTCTGTCCACGTTTTAACGGGGTTAAAATCGGTGCTTTGATAGCCACGTTGGGCGTAAATTTCGTGATAGTTTGCAGGCAATTGCGACGCATCAGTTGGCGGTATCCATTGTCCAAAACAAGTCGGCCAATCAGGGCAACCCATTCCTGCACCTGAGGCGCGTACAGAACCGCCGACAAAAATGACCAGATAAACGGCAAAAATAGTAAAAAGGCCTAAGCGGCGAAAACGTAAAGCGGCGTGTGGGTCTATCATCATCGGTTTGGCGTTGTGTTATATAAAAGGAATAATTTTTAGAGACGTGCGGTGCGCATCATTTAAAGTCAAGCCTGTTTCTGTGACCGCATTGCTTTGTAAAATAGCCAATAAGTCATTGTTTTGTAAACTTAAAACCTGCCCTACGGTTTGTCCATTGGCTGCTAAAATTTCAGGCAATTCCGCAGGTGGGATAAAATCTCCTGCAATTTGAGCCAAAAACATTTCCCGTTTGGCTTGTCCTAAATAATGGGTGCGAGCAATAATTTCCTGCCCCGTATAGCAGCCTTTGGTAAAACTAATCCCTGCTAGTTTATCCAAGTTAAGCATTTGTGGAATATAGACTTCGCTGCTTTGCTGAGTTAACCATGCAAAACCTACATTAATATTAACCACCTGCCAAGCAGCAGCATTTTTAGCAAGAAAGCCTTGTGTGAATAAGCTAGCACAATAAGCAAGGCTCTCTGTGACCGAAGCAATGTGCAAATAATACGTTGTGGCTAATTTAACCCATTGATTTTGCATGGAAAAGTTAAGGGTTGGTAAAGTCAGTTGTGCGGCGGTTTTGTCGTCACAAGCCATACCTGTTAAACAGACTAACTCGCTCACATTCTGTAACTGAACCTTTGCCCGCATAATATATTTTTGCAGGGTTGTTTTAACTTTTTCAAATAATTCAGCGGGTAAAATCAACAAAAACGCATCGGTGGATTTTAAAAGCAAAAACGTGCTAATTACTCGCCCTTTTGGATTGCATAAAGCGGCAAAAAAGCTGTTGTTATCCTGCAATTCTTTTATATTACAAGTAATTTGTCCTTGTAAAAATTGGGCAGCATCCGCGCCAGACACTTGCAAAATCTTAAAGCCTGTCACAGCATAAATAGCGCGTTCGGTTTTTTGTTCTGAAAACGCCAAAGTGTTTAAAAAATCGAGCCAAATTGGATTCATTATGCCTGCTTACAGGTTAAAGGTGTGCCTTGAAATTGGATACCTGCCCAGCCGTGTTTCATAAAGGTGCGGATATTTTGATGGTCGCTGCCCTGCGGATTTTCTAATACATCGTGAGAGTAATAATCCCCAAATAAATGGAGCGTTTGTTCGACAGTCAAGTTGTGTAATTGTGCAAAGGCAAAAATTTTGCATGAGCCTTCATTCGTACCCGCCGCGCTGGTGAATTGTTCTTCGCCCAAGCCATTGCTAAATTCGGTAGGCTGATACAGATAATGTTCAGCGATAATTGCCATCGTGTCAGTAAAGTCAACGGGCTGCTGTTGTAAGGTTTGTAAAAAAGTTGTTAAGTTCATTATTTTGTTAGGTTGGATTGGAAAAACAAAGCGGATTAATTTATACCCACATACTGTACTAAGCAGCGCGATTAAAAGTAATAGTGGTTCTTTTATAGACCACAGCATCACGATATTTGTCACAGAACAAATACCACCGCCCACCAGTAGGATTAATCCTAAAAACAACGCATGGGCTTTAATTAAAAACAGTGCTACTTGGTTGATAAGTTTTATGAGTATTCTACTTGTTAAAAGGGCTTGTGCTTAATTTAAGCTAGTTTAACACAGCTTTTTTTTCGCTATAAAGGTTGGTTTAAAAATACACCCTTAGTCAGCGATTAAGCAGAAGTGCTGGATAACGGTAGACTAGGCTAGCAAAAAGTGGGCATAATCGGTGTTTCGATTGATGTGAAGTTTTGGAGATTGCAAATGAAACAAAAAAATCCCTTCCTATCCGCACTGCTACTGGTTAGTAGTTTGTTGGGCGGCTGTCAACAAGAAATGCAAATGGAAAAACCTGAGACGGTGAAGCGTTATGAAACAGCAACTGTTTTACAAGGGCGAATTAGTGGTGAAAAAGGCTTTATCGCCATTGGCGAACTTAATGTTACCGATAACAAAGGACAGTTAATTGCCAGCACTGTTCTGAATGAAGAAAAAACTTACCATGTCGATATTCCAGCGCAAACTGCCTTGCCGCTGATTTTAACCTTTTCTCCCAAAACAGCGGGGGCAGAAGAATTAATGACGGTAGCGATTTATCCAAGTTTGACTAAATATGACCTTAATCCTTCAACCACCCTTGTTGCGAAAAAAGCCAAACAGTTAGGCGGATATAGTGCCGAAAATATGGTACGCGCTGCCGAAAGTGGGGTTCATGTGCCAGATGCGGATAAAACCTCCAGCGGTTTTCATGGCGACCCAACCGCCCATTATGGCGGCTGGCATTAATTTTTCTGTACCGAAAAGACTCCAGGAATCATTCCCATACTGCAACTCCAATGAATTTGACCTACCTGAGTTGGGGTAAATTCAATCAGTTGCAGTCCAGCTTGCAGATGAATTGTTTTATTTAAACTGGGAACAATAATCGTATTATTACAAACCGATAAGTTTTTGCCATTAATAATCCATTTGACAGGCACGTTTTTTTGCAAATCAAAGCTTGCAGGTTGATAGTGACTGCCATCGGCTTCCATATAAATCACCTGATAACCTTCTTGTATAAGCCTTGATTGCGTTGCTGGAGATTGCCAATGCCCAACCTGCATTTGCAGTTGTTGTTTTAAGCGTTGTGTGAGGCTGTAAAAATCATAGCCTTGTCCGGCCATAATTAAACCGCGATTAAGCATCACCACACCTAAGCCGATAATAATTAAGGCGGATATTTTTAGCAGTTGCCGACTGGTATTGGCTGTAATTAAACTGGTCAAACTGCCAAAAACAAACATAATGGGTAATGTGCCTAAGGCAAAAACTGCCAACATTTTTGCACCTAACCACATATCCCCCGTTCCTGCTGCCATCACATACATGGCTTGTAAAGGGCCACAAGCGAGCATCAAACCATTCATTAGCCCAATGAAAAGAGGATTACTAAGACTTCGTTCTTTTTTAATCAAGGCGCGGGTTAAAAACTTAGGCATCATAATCCGAAGATGGCGAAAATCCCTAAACGCATCTAACATACTTAAGCCGTAGACTATTAAAAATCCCCCCGCCAATCCTGCAATGAGACTTTGCATCCCGGGGGTAAAAATAACAAACTGACCCAATAAACCAAATAAAGCCCCAAAAAAGGTATAGGACACCAGTTTGCCCAAGCCATAAAGCAGATGTTTGAGCGTGGCAGATAAATGCGCGTGTTCTGCTGCTGTGCTATAACCTATGACAAAGCTGCCACACATTCCGATACAATGAAAACTGGTTAAAATACCAATTAAAAACAATAGGCTATAGCTAAAGTTTTGTTGCAAATCGGTCATAGACAAATCAATTTTAATAAATCTGTCCAGTTGCAATAATAAAGCAATCCCTGCGCCGCCCACGAGTGCAAACCAAATTTTATGAGAAAAAATCCCTTTTTTAGAGTCTGGTTGGGCTTGACAGTGATAGCCTGCTTTAACAATGGCAGCTTGGAGAGTTGCTAATGAAATAATATCACTATCGAACTGAATTTTAACCACGCTAGAACCAAAATCAGCATCAACATTTTGAATGCCGGGTAATAAAGCGATGGCCTCTTCAATCACCGTTTCACACTCTGCACATTGCATATCATCGACAAACAATTGGCGGTTTTTTATTTTCATAAGTGACACAAATAAGTTAATACACTTGGTATTATATGCTTTCAAATAACCCACTCAGCAAACAATACCACAGATTGCGCCAACCGTTATGACTGATAAGAAAAAAACGCATCGACTGAAAAGGGTTAGTAAAATGCTGCTCCTGTTGGGCGGATTAAGTGCTTTGTCTGTTGCGGCACAGCCTTTGGAGGATTTACAGCAATTACGCGCCCGCTACAAACAGGTTTTTCCGCACTTAACCTTGGCAGACTATGCGCAAGGCGTTTATGCGTTAGACCCGATTGCCAAACAGTCTTGGGAAGCAATTGAGGAATTTCCACCCTATGTTCCCAGTTTAGAACAGGGTAAACTGTTATTTCACCGACCTTTTAAAAATGGACAGCAATACGGTAATTGTTTTGCCCAGCAAGGGCTAGGGATTGCGCACCTTTATCCGAAATGGGATAGCAAAACTCAACAAGTGCAAACCTTAGCAGGGGCGATTAATCAATGTCGGGTTAAAAATGGCTTGCCTGCGTTAAATTATGAAACAGGAGAAATCACCGCCCTGCTAGCCTATATGGCATTTACCTCGCGTGGACACGCCATTTCAGTGACTATTCCGAATGAACCGGCTGCCCTTGCCGCATACGAACAAGGAAAACACTATTATTATCAACGGCGTGGGCAGCTTAATTTTGCTTGTGCAACCTGTCATGTTGAAAATGCGGGTAAACGCCTGCGGGCTGAAGTGTTAAGCCCCTTAATAGGACACAGCAGCGGCTGGCCAACCTATCGGTTAAAATGGGGCGAAATGGGAACCTTGCAACGGCGCATTATCGGTTGTCACCAGCAAATCAGAGCTGAGGTTGAGCCAGCTGAAAGTCAAACCTTGCGTCAGTTGGAATATTTTTTAACCTTTATGAGCAACGGTGTTCCGATAACAGGGCCCAGTACCCGAAAATAAATTAAAATTCCCCCTCCTTTACCAAAGGAGAGCGTTTCCCCTTTTTTAACTTTTACTCAAAATCATTATGTCTGGAAATACGATTGGAAAATTATTTACTGTCACCACCTTTGGCGAAAGTCATGGGGTGGCATTAGGCTGTATTATTGATGGTTGCCCTCCAGGACTTGCGTTGACCGAGGCAGATATTCAAGGCGATTTAGACCGCCGAAAACCCGGAACTTCGCGGCATACAACCCAACGGCGCGAAGCGGATGAAGTGAAAATTTTATCAGGGGTGTTTGAAGGCAAAACCACAGGAACACCGATTGGGTTGTTGATTGAAAACACTGACCAACGCTCCAAAGATTATTCGGCGATTGCCGACACCTTTCGCCCGGGTCATGCTGATTTGACTTACCAAGCTAAATACGGTTTTCGTGATTATCGCGGCGGCGGTCGTTCTTCGGCGCGTGAAACCGCTATGCGGGTTGCCGCAGGGGCGATTGCAAAAAAATATTTAGCCGAAAGCTGTGGAATTGAAATTCGTGGATTTTTATCGCAATTAGGGCCAATTAAAATTGAGTCGGTTGATTGGCATGAAGTCAGTCAAAATCCTTTTTTCTGCCCCGATGCCAGTAAAGTCGCTGCAATGGAACAGTATATGGATGCGTTGCGCAAAGAAGGCAATTCGATTGGTGCAAAGATTCAAGTGTTTGCCCACAACGTGCCAGCAGGATTAGGTGAACCAATTTTTGATCGGTTAGATGCCGATTTAGCCCATGCGTTGATGAGTATTAATGCGGTAAAAGGGGTGGAAATTGGCGATGGTTTTGAGTGTGTTGCGGCAAAGGGGACCGATTTTCGCGATGAAATAACCCCAACAGGTTTTTTAAGCAATCATGCGGGTGGAATTTTAGGCGGCATTTCCAGTGGTCAAGCGATTGTTGCCAGTATCGCATTAAAACCAACCTCCAGTTTGCGCTTACCCGGACGCAGCATTAATAGCAAAGGAGAAGCTATTGAGGTTGTGACACAAGGGCGACACGACCCTTGTGTTGGGATTCGCGCGACCCCGATTGCTGAGGCAATGATGGCGATTGTTATCATGGATCATCTATTGCGCCAGCGCGGACAAAATAGCGGCGTTAAATCGGGTTTACCGCCGTTGAAATAACGAGAACAACTTTATTTAACCGCTACTCTTTATAGACAATAACGTTCTAAGCTACACTTAATGCGGATAAAATTTTATCCAGCCCATCGGCTTTTAATGAGGATGTAAAATGACAACTGACGTAAGAAAACCCAAAGGCGATATTGATAGTTTTTGGGATAAATTTGACTGGGATGAATTATCACCAAGCGAACAGGCTTTGTTTGTGATATTAGGTTGGAATCAAGAAACTTGGGATGATGGCGACGATGTTCCCTCTTCTGATAAAGATTGGGAAGAATTAAGCACTAAACAACAAGCCGCCCTGATTACCTTAGGTTATGATGAGGAATATTGGGATTCATAAGTTACACAAAAGATAGGTTGGGTTAGGTTTTCTTGCTAGATAGAACACGTTAACCTAACCCACTTTTTTACTGAGTAAATTACCAAATCGCTTTCCACCAAGGTGCTGCTTTGTCTTGGCTAGGCGAGATTTTCTGATTTTGTAGATTCATTTTTTGCCGCACTGAATTAAGCGTCCAACCTGTTAATTCGGTTAATGTTTTAGCCTCTTCTTCATGGCGAATAGCGAGTTGTTTAAAATAGGCTTTAGCTGCCTCACATTGTTGCGGACTGCCTTGCCAAGGATGTCTTAACACATAACGACCTTGGAAATTTTCAGTATCGGCGGTTTCTTGAAAAGCCAAATCTTCAGGAAAACTGTCATTGCTGTAACGAACGTGTAACCGTGTTACTTGGACGGGCAAGCCGTTATAAGATGCAGAATTGCTGGCATTTTTATCCAACCAAAATACCCCTAATTGTTTTAATTCAACAGGACTTAACGGTTCGGCAGCGCACGGGTCACACCAACCCATATTCCAAAAATATTCGGTAAACACCGCCTTCATGTCGTGTTTTTGTACTTGGTTATCAAACATGGCTTTATAAAAAGCGGCAAATTCATTTTTTACAAACACAGGAATATCCATATTACTCGGCAATTTTAGCGTTTGATAATTGCTTGCTTCGACACGTCCTTTTTCAGTCAAAATATAGAGGAGCAAGTCCTGCGCTCCTTTGGCATTAATCATGCCTAAGCGAATCGGCAACATAAATTTTTCGGATTCAAAGGCAAATTGCAGAGGGCGCAAAAATTTTAATCCTGTTTTGTTCTGCTCTTTTAAATTAACTTTGGCAACAAAAAATTTTAATCCCTGTTTAATATAAGGCTTTAACGCGCTACTTGCGCCTGTAGGAATTTTATAGCCACTGCGGTGCAGCCACGTTTCTAAGCCATTGGATTCTTTGGCAGATAAAATCACAATGTCATACTCACCAATCGTGTATTCTGCCTCAATTGTTACCCCTAAATCTTTTTTACTCTCTTTTTTCATCATAGGACTTTCTGCCATAGGAGCGGCTGACATCGCCACCATGTCATACAGTTTTGCTATTTGACAAGGATTGTCATCGTGATATTCAACCAAACGCGGTGCGGAAAAATCATCTAAATGTTTAAAAATAGCCGCATCACCAATGTGAATCTGCTCTTTTTTCAAAACTTGTGGGACGGGAACGACTAAGGCAAAATCTTTTAATTCACCTTGATAATCATTCATTAAGCTTAAGACGGTTTTTGTGCCGTTTCGTGCCATGATGACTTGTGAGGCTTGGTTGTAAAGACTAGCATCGGCTTTGGCAACATAAAAGCCACAGAAAGCGTGGCTTATGTGCGGCATGGTAAGAGCGAGTAGCAACCCAAAAAGTTTGTTGTGCATAGCATTTCTCCACGCAGATTTAGAAATAAATGAACTAAATTGTTCTTAACGCGATTTTTTATCGTCTATTTTTGGTTTTGTTCTAGAACCTGAAACCAGCAATAAGAGTACCCCCACGACGGGGGTCAACACTAAAGAGCCAAAAAAATAGCCCCAAAATCCCATCGTGCGATTAATTCCTAATAGTCCAATGAGCAGAGCAGCACCCATATAAGGGAGTGAGTAATTAACCAGCATAATCTTTTAAGGTTTGGGTTGTGTTGTTGGGACAGAGGTCGCAGAACTGGCAGGATGTGTGACAGTCTTTGTTATCTCTTCACTGGACCTGGTCTTTGCTTGCGAAAAAATAAACTCGATAGTATTGTCTTTTTTTGCAACGTTCTCTACGATTTTGCTTGTCATTTGTTCAGCAGGAATCTTTTTCTGTTGAAAATAAGCCATGATGGCTTTTAAGCGATTTTCCAATTCTTCTCGTTCAGCCAGTTTTGTATAACCTAGAAGCTCAATTTTTTTAAGTAAAGTTAAATCGTTTTGTGTGAGTAATTTATCCAGCTGTTTTTTTCCTGCAAGCGTTAATTCAACTTCTTTAGTATCAAAAAGAAGCACGGCAGACACGGGGGTCGTGGTAGGAAAAAGAACATCACAGCCTTGCTCATCGACTAAAATATCCGCCGCTGTTTTTAAACATTTGTCTTGATAATCAATAACTTTATCAATATCCACATCAACTGGACAGCCTGCTTTATTAACCCCTTGACTGATTTCAAGTGCGGTATTTTTCCGACACGCATCACGATAATCCAACACCGTATCTGCGTCAGTATCAACAGGGCAGCCCTTTTGTTTGCCTGTTAAATTAACCCCATAAGTGAATTCTTGTGGGGTCGTTTTTGGACAAATATCTTCTTTATTCAAGACCTTGTCGCCATCAACATCTGTGTCTTTATAATCGGGTATTTTGTCTTTGTCAAAGTCAACAGGACAACCTTTTGCATCAACGCCTTTAGAAATAGCAACCTTTGCATCATGAGGACAGGCATCTCTATAATCAGGTACGCCGTCTGTATCGCTATCAATGGGACAACCTCTCCTATAGCCATCTTGATAAACCCCTTTTGACATTTCAATTTTGGTTGTGTCAGGACATTCATCACTTTCAGTTGGAATTCCATCATGGTCGCGGTCTATATCATTGCAAATTCCCATATAAGGGTCATCAAGTAACGTGCCATCATGGATACGTTCAAAAACATATTTATCTTTAACCAGATGATAAAAACTAACGGGTTTGCTTTTTAAATCGCCATCATTATCAAATTCGTATTTGCCCGTCACGCCTTTGCAGGCTTTCATATAGCGCAGGGTGGTTGCAATTTCCAATGGAACACGCGATTTTGAATATTCAATAGCATGAGCTAATAAATTAATCGAATCATAGCCTAGAGCGGCTAAATAATCGGCTTCTTGATGATACTCGTGTAAAAAAGCTGCATCAAATTGCTTGCCTTTGACCGTAGAAACATTAAAAAGAGTCGGGATAGCCGACTTTTGGATTTTATTACCAGACTCCCATTGTTTAACGCGCTGCCAAAATTCTTTCGTATCAAGAGAGGCATTACCAATAATCGGCAGTTTTATCCCTACATTGCGGATTTGTTGATAAATCTGTGCCGCTTTTTTATCCCCTGTTGCAATGAGAATGGCATCTGTTTTCTGAGCGTTTTTTAATTCAGAAACCAAGGAAATAATATCAATATTGTGTTCAAAAAAAGAACGTCGATACACAATTTCAGCCGCTGATTTTTCGATGAGATGTGTAGTAAACTCATTAATAAACTCTTCAAGCGAGTCAGAGCGTCCCGACAAAATAGCCACCCGTTTATAGCCTTTTTGTATCGCGTATTCGGCTAATTGCTCTCCCATAATTGCATTATTCGGACTGGTACGAAAGGTATATTTAAAATTATGCCCTGTTAATTTTTTATGTCGGGCATTGGGGGCTAAAAAAACAATCCCTCTATTTTCATAAACAATTGAGGCTATCATTGCGGTTTCTGATGAGGAATGTCCAACCACTGCAATTAAATTTGGATTTTTTGCATAGTGACGCGCAATCCCTAATACCGAATTACGCCGCATTTCGGTAGGAAAAAAGAGGTTGTAAAAAATAGACTCAGCGTTGTCAATTTCAACTTCCAA
>Ga0316608_1000700_pt1 | contig 14586 bp, 11 predicted proteins | sample MIS2016152B_MG_FD_207673 | JGI IMG/M metagenome (GOLD analysis project Ga0316608, IMG submission 207673) | Microbial mat bacterial communities from Middle Island sinkhole, Lake Huron, Michigan, United States - MIS.2016.152B | ecosystem: Environmental > Aquatic > Freshwater > Lake > Sediment...
TCCAAGCCAAAGGCATTGAAAGAGGTTCAGAAATAAAAGTGACTTAGACGCAGCATCGTTTTACAAAAACGAAACATACCTGGCAAATGTCTTAACCTTGATTTACAGGTTTAAAAGATTTATTCAAAAAGCAGAACCCGAAATGCGTTTCTTCGCACCCCTTAAAGTCATCGCTTTGCGAACTAGCTTTAATTGAAAAGCAAAAGTAAAATACTGAAAAAAAGCTGATATGAAAAACTTTTTATACCTTGACAGTAGTTTAAATTTAAACATCATCAACAAATTAAGGCAAGATTTCTTAGAAATGACTTGTAGGGAATATATACCCATCTACAGCAAGACTTCCGTAAGCATGTCTAGTGGTTAAAATAAAAAAAGAGGCTGGGTTTCGTCATCGTTTTGCAAAAACGAAACAAACCTGACAAATGTCTAAACCTTGATTTATAGGATTAAAGGATTTACATGATTTACACAAATAGCAGAACCCGAAATGAGTTTCTGCTTTTTGTTTTTTAGGTGGAATGTTGTATATTTGTGCATTAAACTCTATATAAAAAATAATGAAAACAATAACTCAAATACCATTTTTAAATGAAATATTAAGTCTAAAAACTTCTGAAAGAATGTTTGTTATGAACAAAATTTATGAAAGTTTATTAAACGATTTACCAATTTCAAAAAAAGACCATTTAGAGCAAATCCCCGAATGGTTAAAAAAGAATTTAGATAAACAAACAAAAGAATATACAGAAGGTAAATTAAAAACATATACGTGGCAAGAAGTTATGTCGGAAGTAAATATTTGTAAAGAAACTATTAACTTAAAACGCTAAATAATTGTATGATGAATAAGTTAATTAAAGTTTCGGAATTTGCAAAAAACGACATTACAGAATCTTTTAACTGGTACGAAGAACAAAAAGAAGATTTGGGAACTGAGTTTATTAATGATTTATCAGCAACAATAAGTTCAATAAAAAGCAATCCATTACAATATCAAAAAATTTATAAAACTACACGAAGGGCATTATTATATACCTTTAAATTTGGTGTGTTTTATTCAATTCATAAAAACGAAATTTTAATTCGTAGAGTTTTACACACAAGTAGAAATCCAAATGAATGGAAAAAATAAATATTAATTACCCCCAATATGGCGCAAGCGTTTCGCTTGCAATTGTTTTGTAAAAACAAAGAGAAAGTAAAATTATGGAAATTTGTTTAAAGTTAAGCCAAGAGGCTTAATGTATTTCGCTTCCAAGCCAAAGGCATTGAAAGAGGTTCAGAAATAAAAGTGACTTAGACGCAGCATCGTTTTACAAAAACGAAACATACCGGGCAAACAAAAACCTTGAGGATTTTACAACCCAATCAAAGATAAAATCCTCAAGGTTTAAGTCAAAAATCAGTAGTCAAAATAAGTTTCTGCTTTTTGTTTTTTAAGTAGGTAAACAAAATAGGTATCACATATCAAACACAACCCCAAACAGTCATCGCTATGCGAACTATTCTCTTGAGCGATAGCGAAAAACTAGCTTTAATTGAAATGCAGAAGTAAAATACTGAAAAAAAGCTGATATGAAAAACTTTTTCCACATTGACAGAAGTTTAAATTTATACATCAGCAACAAATTAAGGCAAGATTTCATGAAATGACAGGGAGGGAACATTTACCGGAATAATTCAAAAAGCAGAAGCCAAAATGAGTTTCTGCTTTTTGTTTTTTAGTAGCGAATGTTGTATATTTGTAAAAAAATAATAGGCTATGCAATTGGATAAAAATAATATTATTTCATATTTGTTGACTAATAAAAATAATTTCAGTAAAAATTATCATATCACAAATATAGGATTATTTGGTTCTTATGCTGTAAACAACCAAACAAACTTTAGTGATATTGATGTTATAGTTTCATTTGAAGAAGATAAATATACTTTCGACAATTACATGAACTTAAAGTTTTTATTAGAAGATTATTTTGGAAAAAAAATTGATTTGATTATTGAAAAATCAATAAAAAAAGAATTAAAACAACAAATTTTAAATCAGGCAATATATGTTTGAAAGAGAATATATTTTGTTTTTAAAGGACATAAATGAATGTTGTTTAAGAATTTTGGATTATACTAAATATATGTCTTTGAATGAATTTTCTGAAAACATTTTGGTACAGGATGCTGTTTTACGAAACTTAGAAGTAATGGGAGAAGCTGTAAAAAACATACCTGAAATTATTAAAATAAATCATCCCGAAATTGAGTGGAGAAAAATTGCAGGTTTACGTGATATATTGATTCATAAATATTTTGGCATCACAATAGAAATTATATGGGATATGATTTTAAATAAAATTCCCGAATTACAAAATAATATAAGCATCACTATTAATGATATAAAATAAATAATTTACTCCCAAAACCTCTTTTAGTCTTCAGAAATAAAAGAAACTATGTCTCGTCATCGTTTTGCAAAAACGAAACAAACCGAGTATATTTGTCAGGAAAAAATTATGCAGAATTAAGCAGTTTTATAAACATCTAAAAGTTATAATAAATATTTACTTATGTGGTATGTTTTGTTTTTTCAAAACAATGACGAGACGCAGTCTCTTTAATTTATTAACCAGCAAGTTATCCTTCGGAAAACTTGCGGGATCTGGTGTATTACATGTAATCTGTAACTTGCAAATCCAAAACCAGATTTTAAATGTTCAGTTTCGTTATAATCATTCCATAAATTAGGAATGTTAAAATATTTAGGTTGACTAATTTCGGAGAGTTTGTTAGTAGATATTAATTTTTTCCAGTAAAACTCCCATTCACCGTCAAGTGAAATATTACCATTAATTTGAAAATTCCATTGTGATAAATCGATACTACCTTTATCAGCTTTTGGTAAAATGCTTTTAGATAATAATTGAGTATTAAATACAACCAGTAAGATAATAATAATTTTAAATTTTAACATTATAATTTCTGTACTTGAAAATAGTTTTTATTTTTTTTTTGTAAATTTACAAAATTATTAAAAGTAACACTCTTTTTTAATAAATATATAAATGTTTTAACTAATTATTCCTTATCTTAAATACTAAATTTATGAGCAAAAAACTATTCTTTTTATTTTGCCTTTTTTCATTAATTACCGTACAATACGCTAATTCGCAAAACTGGACAAAAAATTTACCTCAAAATTTTAAGGCAAATAATACCTTAACATTATCTGATTATCAGCAAGCATTCAACAATTACTGGAGTTCTTATAATGTTGTAAACGGATATTATTACGAAAATGGAGTAAAGAAAAAAGCAGCGGGCTGGAAACAATTCAAGCGTTGGGAGTATTTTATGGAAAGTCAGGTAAATCCAACAACAGGTGAATTTCCTGCTACTACAGCAGAAGAACAATTTAATTTATATTACAAACAAAATCCCGAACAAAAATCAGCAACCGGAAACTGGACAGTCTTAGGACCAAGTTCTTCTGATGGAGGTTATGCCGGAGTTGGTAGAATTAATTGCATTGCTTTTCACCCAACCGATTTAAATACATATTGGATTGGAGCACCTGCCGGAGGTATCTGGGTTACAACAAATAATGGCAGCACATGGACTTGTCTTACAAATAGTAATGCTACTTTAGGAGTTAGCGATATTATTATTCCTACTGATTATGCAACATCAAATACAATTTATATTGCAACCGGAGACCGAGATGCATGGGATAACAATAGTGTTGGTGTTTTAAAATCTACAAATGGAGGCTCAACTTGGTCTATAACAGGAATATCTTATACTGCAAGTCAATCTAAAATGGTTAATAGATTACTTACAGACCCTAACAATAACAACATACTTATTGCGGCAACTTCAAATGGCGTTTATAAAACAACTAACGGAGGAACAACTTGGAGTACTCAATTAACATCTACTGAATTTATTGATATGGAATATAAACCGGGTGATTTTAATACTCTTTATGGTTCAACACAATCTGGAGATATTTATGTTTCTACTAATGGTGGTACAAACTGGACACAAAATATGAATCTTGCTTCGGGTTACAGGGTTGAAATTGCTGTTTCAGCAAACGTTGCAACTACAGTTTATGCAGTTGTAGCTGCTTATGATGATGGACTTTACGGAATATATAAATCTACAAATAGCGGTGGTTCATTTTCTCAGGTTTTTGCAGGTACTTCAAAAAATCTATTAGGATGGGAAGCTGATGGTACAGATTCTGGTGGTCAGGGTTGGTACGATTTAAGTATTGCTGCATCGCCAACAAATGCTGATATTTTACTTGTTGGGGGTGTAAATACATGGAAATCAACTAATGGAGGTACAACTTGGACTATTTCAAGTCATTGGAGTGGTTCGGGTGTTCAAGCTGTTCATGCAGACAAACACAATTTAGTATATAGAAGTAACGGTAATTTGTTTGAATGTAATGATGGTGGTGTTTATATTTCAACAAACAACGGAACATCATGGACAGATAAAACAAATGGCTTAATTATTAGCCAGATGTATAAATTAAGTAATTCTAAAACAGTTCAGAATGAAGTTATTACCGGTTTGCAAGATAATGGAACAAAACTTTTATCTGCAAGTAGTTGGTCTGATGTAAAAGGTGGAGATGGTATGGAATGTTTAATTGATTATTCTGATGTAAACATTCAATACGGAACATATACAAACGGACAAATAGACAAAACTACAAATCATTGGGGTACAGCAACGGATATTCAGCCATCTGGTTCGGGTGATGGAGCTTGGGTAACTCCTTATATTATTGACCCAGTTACACCCGCAACTTTATATGCAGGATATTCAGATGTATGGAAAACAACAAACAGAGGTAGTTCATGGACAAAAATTTCGACTATGAATACTTCAGAAAAAATACGTTCAATGGCAATTGCTCCTTCTAATGTTCAATATCTTTATGTTGCAGATAATACTACAATCTGGAAAACTACAAATGGAGGAACAGCATGGACTGATGTTACAGGAAATTTACCTATTGGAAATGCAAGTATCAAATATATTGCTGTAAAAAATGACGACCCTAATACACTTTGGGTTACCATGAGTGGATATACAAGCCCGGGAGTATATCAATCGACAACAGGTGGTACTACTTGGATAAATATTTCTACTGGTTTGCCTACAATTCCGTGTAATACAATTGTTCAAAACAAGTTAAATAATACAACCGTAGAACTTTATGTAGGAACTGATTTTGGTGTATATTTTAAAAATGGTTCCTCAAACTGGATTCTTTTTAATTCAGGATTACCAAATGTTGTTATAGGAGAACTAGAAATTTGGTACGGAGCATCAACAGCAACCAGCAAAATAAGAGCTGCAACTTATGGTAGAGGATTATGGGAAAGTGATTTATATTACTCAATTACTAATATGTCTTATGTGTCAAGTACTTCTACTCAAAATAATATTGCTTCAATTGCTCCAAATCAAACTAATCAAGAAATACTAGGAATTGAAGTTGTTACGAATGGAAGTCTAAGTCCGTATAGTGCAACTTCTTTTTCGTTTAACACAACAGGTTCAACAAATCCTGCAACCGATATTACAAATGCAAAACTTTATTATACAGGTGGTAGTAATGTGTTTGCTGCAACCACACAATTTGGCTCTACATCAATTTCTCCAAACGGAACTTTTACTTTTACAGGAACACAGGTTTTAGGTGAAGGAACAAATTATTTCTGGTTATCCTATGATGTACCTGCAACTGCAACAATTGGAAATTATTTAGATGCACAATGTACTTCATTAACTGTAAACGGAGTAAAAACACCTACAGTTACAAATCCGACAGGAAACAGACAAATAGGAATTAATTACTGTTCTGCCGGTTCACCAGCTACAACTTACGAATACATCTCAAAAGTTACAATGGGTACAATAGACCAAACGTCAGTTAGAGGGGCTAATGGTTATCAGGATTTTACAGCAGTTTCGACAAATATAAACATTGGGGTTAGTATTTCAGCTATTATAACAGTTACAGAAGCTTATGCCTCAGACCAAGTTAAAATTTGGGTAGATTTAAACAGAGATGGAGATTTTGAAGATGCTAATGAAAGTGTTTATTCGTCAAGTGGAAGTGGATTTACATCTCCACACACAGCCAACTTTACAATTCCTGCTGGTACAAATATTGGAACTGCAAGATTAAGAATAAGATTACATGATACAGGTAATGGACCTAATGCAACATCATGTGGTACAGCAAGCTATGGCGAAGTTGAAGATTATACACTAAATATTTTACCTCAAATACCGATAGCAACCTCTATGGCAACAGCAGGTTGTGGGGTTAATTCGGGCTCTGTAACAGTATCATCTAGTTTAACAGGTTCACAAACTTTTTACTTGTGTAATGGAACAACAGGTGCGGAAATTACAAGTTTTACAGGAAGTGTTACTTCTCACACATTTACTTCTTTAGCTGATGGTTCGTATAAAGGAAAGGTTTTAAATAATGGAATAATGTCTAATTTATCATCAGCTGTAACAATTACAAATCTACCACAACCAGTAGCTCCTACATCTGTTAATGCAACCAATTTGACAATTTGTGCTGGTCAAAGTACTCAACTTACGTTTTCTGGAGGTAGTGGAGCAACTTTTAATTGGTATTCATCATCTTGCGGTGGTACTTATGTAGGTGCAAGTAATAACCTAACTGTATATCCATCAACAACTACAACTTATTACGGAAGATGGGAAAATACATGTGGAAGTTCTGCATGTCAGTCGATTGTTGTAAATGTTGCAGATTTAACAACTGCAAATGCAGGTGATGATGAAGTATCGTGCCAAACAACTTATATAATGCAAGCAAACACTCCATCAAATGGAACCGGAACATGGTTATTAACAGACGGAGCTGCTATAATTGAAGAGGTTAATAATCCAAATACTCAGATTAACAGTTTAAGCAATTTTGCAACTTTAAAATGGACTATTTCAAACGGGCAGTGCGAAAGTTTTGATAATGTAACTATTACTTTAGGTAATCAGAATGCAATAACTACACAACCTCAAGATGTTACTGCAAATACAGGTGATAATGTTTCGTTTAATGTTGTTGCTGAAGGTGTGGATTTATTTTATCAGTGGTCATTTGACGATGAACCTATTTTAAATCAAAATTCATCTACATTAAATATAAATTCGGTAGAACTCAGTGATGCTGGAACTTATTACGTTCTGGTTAGTGGTACTTGTGGAACTCCAATTCTGAGTGATGTCGTAGTTTTAAGTGTATTAACATCAGTTGAAGAACTTGCAAAACAGGGTATTAATATTTATCCAAATCCATCAAGTGGATTATTTACAATTTCGGTTGAAGGTTCTGAAAATCCAAATTTAACTGTTAAAATTTCTGATATTACTGGTCGAAAAATTCTAGAGACTAAAAATAATACATTTGATTTAACAAATCAGACATCAGGTATTTATATCATTCAAATATTGACAGATGGCAAGATTTATAATGCTGAAATTATTAAACATTAATAAATCAAATCATTAATAAAAAAATACTGTGTTGAAATATAATATATTTCTTCACAGTATTTTTTTTATATCACTAAGATTTTTTCGGAACTATTTATACTAATTTGTGAATTTGAAAATGTGTAAATTTGAAAATAGTATATTAATTTTTAATAATATAGTATAATTTTTAAATTTCGCCAATCATTTTTGACGGGTCAATCCATTTTGTAAATTCTTCGTCGGTTAAAAATCCAAGTTCAAGAGCAGCTTGCCTTAAAGTAGTATTTTCATGATGTGCTTTTTTAGCTATTTTAGCAGCTTTTTCGTATCCAATATGCGGATTTAAAGCAGTTACCAACATAAGAGAATTTTCAAGATTTTTCTGGATATTTAAATAATTCGGTTCAATTCCAATGGCAAGATTATCATTAAACGAAACACACGCATCACCTAACAATCTGGCTGATTGCAAAAAATTTGAAATCATAAGAGGCTTAAATACATTTAGCTCAAAATGACCACTTAAACCACCAACCATAATTGCTACGTCATTGCCCATAACTTGAGCACAAACCATTGTAAGAGCTTCTGTTTGTGTAGGATTAACTTTGCCCGGCATAATTGAAGAACCCGGTTCGTTTTCAGGAATAAATATTTCACCAATTCCACATCTTGGACCTGAAGCTAAAACCCTGATGTCATTAACAATTTTCATTAAACTTACAGCCAGCGTTTTAAGTGCTCCATGCGTTTCAACAATTGCATCATGTGCAGCAAGTCCTTCAAATTTATTTTTTCCGGTAATAAATGGTAAACCAGTGAAATGTGCAATTTTTTCGGCAACAAGTTTTGAATAGCCTTTTGGAGTATTTATGCCTGTTCCAACTGCAGTACCTCCCAAAGCTAATTCAGATAAATGTTCTAAAGTATTATTGAGAGATTTCAAACCATGCTCAATTTGAGAAACATAGCCAGAAAATTCTTGTCCTAAAGTAAGCGGAGTTGCATCCATCCAATGAGTTCGACCTATTTTGACAATTTTCATAAATTGTTCAGTTTTTTGCTCTATTGTATTTTTCAGTTTGTTGATGCCGGGTATTGTAATATCAATCAAAATTTTGTAAGCAGCTATGTGCATTGCAGTAGGAAAAGTATCATTAGATGACTGAGACTTATTCACATCATCATTTGGATGTATAAAAGTTAATCCTTCACCAAGTTTATGTCCTTCCAAAACATGAGCTCTGTTTGAAATAACTTCGTTAACATTCATGTTTGATTGTGTGCCCGAACCGGTTTGCCAAATAACAAGCGGAAATTCAGCATCTAACTTCCCTTCAATAATTTCGTCACATACTTTAGAAATTAAATCACGTTTTTTTTCTGGTAATACACCTAATTCAAAATTTGCGTGTGCAGCAGCTTTTTTGAGATATCCAAATGCTTTAATTATTTCTTTTGGCATAGAGGCAGGTTCGCCAATTTTGAAATTTTCGACAGAACGTTGAGTTTGAGCACCCCAGTATTTATCTGAAGGAACTTTTACTTCGCCCATTGTATCCTTTTCAATTCTATATTCCATTTTGTATAGTATTTACGGTTCATAATTAAATTCCAAATTAACAAAATAAATATCATATTTTGAATAATTCAGTTAAATAAATATATTTTTTTTATAACTGTAATTTCTGTTTCGTTATAACTTGAATATAAAATATTTAAACAATATATTTTTTCAAATAAACATAGTTTCACTTTTCCCAAAAATTATTAACTTCGCAATTAATAATTTATGTTTTTATATCTCTAAAAAATGAAAATTCTACATACAAGCGACTGGCATATTGGTTGTAAACTATATAATTCTGAATTTGAAAAAGAACATCTTTTGTTTTTCGATTGGCTTATTGAAACTATTATATCCGAAAATATTGATATATTGATGATTGCAGGAGATATTTTTGATATTGCGTATCCTTCAAATACATCTTTAAAATTATACTATCAAATTTTAACACGATTACAATCAACAAATTGCAAATATATTTTTATTACAGGTGGAAATCACGATGCGGTAAGTACACTTAATGCTCCAAAAAATATACTTGAATATCTAAATATTAATGTTATTGGTGGAGTTTCGGAAAATATTGATGATGAAATTTTTAAAATTACAGATGCTGATGGAAATCTAAAATTAATTGTTTGTGCCGTTCCGTTTTTGCGAGATAAAGATGTAAGGAAATCAATTGCTGGTGAAGATTTCAGTAATAGAAAGAAAGCAGTAAGTGATGGAATAGTTGAACATTACAATCAGATTGCTGCTAAGCTAACAGAATATTCGAATTCAGGCATTCCAATTATTGCAACAGGACACTTGTTTATTAACGATACTAATTCAACATCTGAAGAAAACGAAAATTACATTGGAGGTCTTCAACAAATAAGTTACAAACAGTTTCCTCAAATTTTTGATTATATTGCACTTGGGCATATTCACAGACCTCAGAAAATTGGAAATAACGATTTTATAAGATATTCAGGAAGCCCGATTGCATTGAGTTTTAGTGAAATAAATCAGCAGAAATCGGTAGTTATTATTGAATTTTCAGAAAAAAAGCCTGAAATAAAAATAATTAATGTTCCTAAATTCAGAAACATTGTAAAATTTAAAGGAACTTATAACCATGTTGTTGCTAAAATTGAAGAATATAAAGATGACGCAATGTTAAAAGCTTGGGCTGATATAATTATTTCAGAGCCAAATTATGACCCAGCAATTTTCAGACAAATTGAAAAATATGTCGAAAGTGTAAAAAATATTGAAATTCTAAATCAAAGAATAATTTTTGAAGATAGAGATAAAACCCATGAAAACATAACAAATATCTCAAAATCTTTAAATGAAATGTCTGAAATAGAAATATTTAATCAACTTATTGAAAAACAAGGAATAGTTGAAAAAGAAAATCTACAAAATACATTTATGGAACTTATGAACAATTTGCAAATTTAAAAAATACCAAAATATATTTATCATATTATCATACAGGCTATTAATCTAAAGATGGATATTCAATTTCTGCTTCAATTACAAAAAGTTTTTCATAGTCTAGTTCAACTGTATTTTTAAATCTTTCTGCATCAGCTTTTGTTCTGAAATTTCCTACATTTACCTTAAAATATGGAGCATCATATTCTAAATATGCCTCCATTTCGGGAAAATCGGTTAAAAAATTCTTTTTAATTGACTCTGCCTGAACTTTTGCTTTTGCACCTGAGCCAAAATAAATCTGAACTCTATATCCGTTCAGTGGTCGCTGTTTATTTGCCGCTATGTGATTGTTTATAATAGTCTGTAAACGTTGGTCTTGTGTTATAGTAACCTTACCACCGGAAACAGCAAGAGGAAAAATGCCTGTTTCTAATAAATTAGTTGTTGTTTGTTGGGCAAAAATTATATTACTTATTAAAATTGATATTATTAAAAAAATTAATTTTCTCATTTTAGATTCTATTTTTAGTCAAAAAATTTCTCAAAAATATTCAAGAAATTTGATTTAAACAAAATTGTTACTCTTTTTTTTAATCCATTTTATATTTCATTTTTTATATCTGAAATTTTAAAACCCTGTTAATTGTTAAGAATTACCTTTGTATAAATTTAATTTACTTTGAATTATGTTTAAAATTAGTGTTTCAATTTAAAATTTAAAACAATGTTTTTGAGATTTTCGGCATGTTCAGCCAAAGAAGATGCCGAAGCTGCAAGTTCTTGAGCCGAAGCCGCATTATTAGTTGTTATTGAATTAGTTGAATCCATAGCAGCTGTTTGCTCTTGAGATGCGTGAGAAATAACCTGCAATTCGTCAGCTGTTTTATTTACATCTTCAATTATTTGATTTATAAGTATATTTGTTTGCTTTGTTATTTTTACACCATCGCCAATTTTTACCATTGTACTTTTAATATTTTCCGAAATTTGTTTTGCAAATACAGAACTTTTATCAGATAATTTTTTAACCTCCTGTGCTACAACAGAAAAACCTCTTCCTGCCTCGCCTGCTCTTGCAGCCTCAACACTTGCATTTAATGATAAAATATTGGTTTGAAATGAAATATCAGTAATAATTTTAATTACTTCTTCAATCTTTTGTGAACTTTCAGCTATTTCGTTTATTGAAAAAACAAGTTTTCTCATACTATCATTAACTTTTACAGCATTTTGAGAAGATTTATTTGTAATTTCGTTTGCACTTACCGCACTTGAAGTTGTGTTCTGTACCGAACTCGAAAGTTGTTCAAATTGTGCTGCTTGCAATTGTGCATTCTGCGAAATCTGATTTGAACTGTCCGAAATTTCTAATGTTGCTTGTGCCAGAATTTCAGATGATTCGTTTACCTGAATTAAAATATCATTCAAAGATTCGACCATTTGATTGATAGAAATAGATAAATCAGATAGTTCATCATTTGAATTTATATCTATGTGCTTTGTCAAATCGCCTCCAGAAACATCTTTTGCAATATTTTTAATGTTATTTATTGTGCTAAATATCTTATTTACAATAGAAATTCCTATAAATATGGATATTGCCCCAATAACAATTCCTATTAAGGAAATTAATAAAATTGCTGAAAACACTTCTCGTTTAACTGGTTTCATATCAGATACTATCATAAACATTCCTCGTATTTCGCCATCTTTATAATTTTCCATTTGATAGCCAAGAATGTCTTTGCCATTTTTAAAAGGACTTGTTTCAGGTTCACCATGACATTTCAAACAACCTTGACTTTCACTTAGATAGACAGGTCTCATTATTTTTAGTGAATTTGTTTTTGAATCAATGTAGCTTATAGTATTAACATCTTCATTTTCTAATTGTTTTATAAATTCGGCTTCTTCGTTTGTTGCCTCATGGTCTGAATTTCGTGCATTTATTGAACTTACTTTAAATTCATAATCATCAATATCAGAATTTTCCTGTCCAACTTTCCATGATGCAACTATTGGAACAAGGTTAAGTATCTCATCTTTTTGCGTTTCGGATAAATCTCCTTCTGGATTTTTAAGTATTACTGATGCTATTTTATCATCTAAAAAACCTTGATTTGCAACAAATTTACGAACAGATTCCATTCTTGATAAAATAGCTTCACTCTTTTGTTCCAATCCATCAATACCTTGATTCCAAATTCTTATTGATGAAACAATTATACCTGTTATTACAGCAATTACAACTGGAATAACTACAATCAGGATTAACTTATTTTTTAACGACATTTGCAATTATTTTTATATGAAAATCAACAACAAAATTAAACTCTAAATTATAAATTTTTCCAAAATAAAGTATTTATATTACTTAATATTTGGATATTCATAATTTGACCAAAACATAGAATCTGTTTTTGGTATAAGTTCTTTTATATTAATGTTTTTAGCTAATTGATGAAAATATCCAATTTTTTTATTATTAACTTCTATTTTGGAAATTATCAGATTATCTTTTACTTTAATTTGTAGATTCTCAGATTTTCCAATCTGAAACATAAAACCATATTCATTTGAGACATTTTCCAAAATCCATTTATTATTGTATTTTGTATATTCAACAATCGATTTGTAATAATTATCTGGTATGTAAATGCCAAGTTGTCTTAATCTTATTTCTAATTGAGATTCTGTATAATACACTTTCTCTAACCTTTCGGGTGAATATTCAAACTCAATTTTAACAAATGCTTTTGACTCTCTATCTATCAAAATATTACCTTTATAAACACCTTTTTTTGTTTCCAAATTTGGTACAAATTTTATACCTATTAAATTTTCATCTGAGGTTTCTACATAATTGTAAATATATTGTTCAAAATTCTTATTATCAAGAAAATGAATTATATTATCGGGTACTTGAAGAAAATCATCTGGATTTTTTGCAATATCTGAGTATAATAATTCATAAGGTGCATTTATAAAATACATGTAATCCCATAATTTACTTGACTTTACATTATTACAAATTTTACCTTGTGTAAATTTTATATTGTCTTTTTCTGAATCAATATATGATTTTTTTTCTATTTCCAATATTCCTTCAATATATTGGATTATAGAATCTTCTTCGGTAATAATTTCGTTGAAATAAGCTTCAAAATACATTTCAAAATCAGGATAATTTAGAGGAATATACGATAAAGCAATTTCAAGCAATTCAGTAGGATAAACAGGATTTACTGTAATTTCGTCTAAAAAGAATTCTTTGGGAATAAGAAAAAATTCATTATCAGAAAATTTTTCCAAGTCAGATACTGCAACATTCTCATTTTCATATCCTATATATGATATTTCAAGTGAATCATTTATATCTGAAAGTTTTAAACTAAAATATCCTTTCTTGTTGGTTGAAGTTCCTTTTTTATATTTCTGAGAAAATACTGTAGCAAATGCAAGCGATTCTCCTGTATTTTTATCAAAAATGCTTCCTGTAATGATAATATTTTGTGCTTTAGCATTATAAAAATAAAAAAGAGAACAGCATAAAACAATTGAAAATATGCATATTCTCTTTTTAAGTATTTTCATAAATTAATAATCAAATGTTTACCTGGTAGAAAGCATTTTCAAAAAAGCCAATTCTTTTTCTGTTAAAAAACGCCATGCACCACGTTTAAGATTTTTCTTGGTTAGTCCGGCAAACATAGCTCTGTCAAGACGTTCTACGTTATATTCTAAGGCTTCAAATATTCTGCGAACAATTCTGTTTTTTCCTGAATGAATTTCAACACCAATTTTACATTTATCTTCTAAATCGGTATAATTTATCTTATCTGCTTTTGCGATACCATCTTCAAGTTCAATACCTTCTGAAATTTTAACCATGTCACCTTTTGTTAATGGTTTATCAAGCATAACATGATAAATTTTTGATACTCTGTTTTTTGGATGAGTTAACTTTGTTGTCATATCACCATCGTTAGTCAGAAGTAAAACTCCTGTAGTATTTCGGTCTAATCTTCCAACAGGATAAATTCTTTCTTTACAAG
>Ga0316608_1000701_pt1 | contig 14577 bp, 9 predicted proteins | sample MIS2016152B_MG_FD_207673 | JGI IMG/M metagenome (GOLD analysis project Ga0316608, IMG submission 207673) | Microbial mat bacterial communities from Middle Island sinkhole, Lake Huron, Michigan, United States - MIS.2016.152B | ecosystem: Environmental > Aquatic > Freshwater > Lake > Sediment...
TAAAATTTGACGTACAAAAAGACAGATTTAAACTCTAAAAACATTGGTTTAGCAACAAATATTAAAGACGAAATGCAGAAAAAATTAACAAAGGAAAATCTAATTAAAGAAGCACAATTATTTTGTGTTGAACAATCAAAATTTCAGCATAAAGAATTATATGGAGTTACTGATGGAAAAGCAGTTGGGACGCTAATTGAACAAAAGTTTCAAGCGCATTTAAAATCAAAATATGATGTTACTGTTGGTTCTTCTGCAAAAGGGATAGACCTGCCTTCGGAAGACATATTAACCGACATAAAAGTTACATCCAACAAACAACCACAATCATCTTGTCCTTTTAGAGATGCAAAGCAAAAAATATTTGGACTTGGATATAACCTTTTAGTATTTGTTTACGACAAAACGGACACCCCAGAAAGTCAAACTTCAATATTAAATTTTGTAAGTTGCTCTTTTGTTTCAAAAGAACGAACAGCCGATTTTACGACAACGAGCATCTTAAATGAGATGAAGAAAGTCGGAGCAAACGAAGCTGATATCATTGCATTTCTTGAAGGAATAAAATTACCCGCTGACGAAATAGCTTTAAAACAAATCGCCCAAATCATTTTAACAATTGAAATTCCTATTGGATATTTAACAATTTCCAATGCTCTGCAATGGAGATTACAATATGCAAGAATTAGAGATTTGAAGAATGACATACCAGGTATTGACAAAATTATAAGCTATAACAAACCTGAATAATGAACTGCGAAGCAATCACGAATACCAATAAAAAAACAAACTAGAATGAGTAAAGTATTTGAAGCAAATATTACTCATCAGGTTTCAGATTTCTTAAATGACAATCTGAAAAGGTTTGCATCTTTGGAAAAGGCAAATCAACAAATGTATGATGCCTTCGGGATTATACATTTTTTTGATAATAACGAAGAATTAGAAACACTTAAAAAAGTGCTTTCCGAAACTCACAATATTGTTGAAGAACCTGACAGAGCAGAGTATGGCGATTTTCAGACTAATTCTGGTTTAGCTAATAAAGTAACTTTACACTTGGCTTCAAAAAACATTTCACCTGAAATTGTAATTGAGCCAACCTGCGGAAAAGGAAATTTTATTATTGCTTCGCTTCGCAACTTTAAAAACATTAAAAAAGTCTTCGGTGTTGAAATTTACAAACCTTACGTTTGGGAAACCAAATTCAGCATTGTAGATTTCTTTCTTTCTAATCCAAATTCAAACAAACCAGAAATTTCAATAGTTCATTGCAACGTTTTTGACTTCGATTTCAAAGTAATAGCCAAAAAATATTCAACGAATGATGTCTTAATAATTGGAAACCCACCTTGGGTAACCAACTCAAAATTGGGCAGTCTTAATTCAACCAATCTCCCTAAAAAAACGAATTTCAAAAATCATAGTGGTTTAGATGCAATGACAGGAAAAGGCAATTTTGACATTGCTGAATTTATTACATTGACTATGATTGAAACCTTTCAAAATATGAAAGGGAATTTATTATTGTTGGTAAAAAATTCTGTTATCAAAAATATCATTTTTGACCAAAACAAAAACCGTTACAAGATTTCAACCATTGAAAAACATTGCATTGACAGCAAAAAAGAGTTTAATGTTTCCGTTGAAGCAGCCTTGTTCTATTGTAAACTAAACTCAAAGACAACATTTGATTGCAAAGAATTTGATTTTTACAACAATCAAAAATCCCAACTCAAATTCGGTTGGCTGAAAGATAAATTTGTTTCAAACATTGACACTTATATTCATACGAAAGAAATTGATGGAGAATGTCCTTTTGTTTGGCGACAAGGTTTAAAACACGATTGCTCAACGGTAATGGAATTAGACAAAGTGAACGGACATTATGTAAATGGACTGAGCGAAGAAGTGAAATTGGAAGAAGGTTTAGTTTATGGTATTCTCAAAAGTTCCGACCTTAAAAACACGGTAATCAATCAGACACGAAAGTTTACAATTGTTACTCAAAAGAAAGTAGGACAAGAAACAAAATATATCAAAACTGAATATCCTAAAACTTATCAATACTTGACACAGCATCACGCAAATTTTGATGCAAGAAAATCAAGTATTTACAACAACAAACCCTTGTTTTCAATATTTGGTATTGGCGACTATTCTTTCAAACCTTTCAAGGTTGCCATTTCAGGGCTTTACAAGACATTTCATTTTACGCTTGTTCTGCCACAGGACAATAAACCTGTAATGCTTGACGACACTTGTTATTTAATAGGTTTTGACAAAATAGAATTTGCCCTTTACGCTTTAATTCTTTTAAACTCTAACTCGACAGTTCAATTTTTACAATCAGTAACCTTTGCAGACGCTAAAAGGACTTTTACAAAAGATGTTTTAATGAGAATTGACCTTTTAGAATTAGCAAAACAAATCGACAAGACCGACCTACAAACAGAACTTGAAACGCTTAACGAAAAGTATAAATTGAATTTGACACTTAACTTGTGGGACAGTTTTATTAACGAAATGAAACCACTAAACAATGGACAAATTTCATTGTTTGCATAGGCTAAAAGAAGAACTGGGCATTACTGACATTCGTTTTCAATTCAATAGTACTAAATTGGGCTTATCCCAAAAAAAATCCCGAAAATTTCGGGATTTTTTTATGACTATTTCTTCGCTTTTTTAGCTTTTTCTGCTTCGGCTTGTTCCATCACTTCTTGCAATTTACGTTGGAATTTACCTTGTTTTTTAGGCTCTTTCAATTTGTTTTCTTGAATTTGAGCGTGAATTTTATCGCTATCAATAAAGTAACGTTTGATTACAATCATAATTCCGATTGTGATTAAATTTGAAATAAAGTTATACAAACTCAATCCAGCACCATAACTATTGAAGAAAAACAACATCATTATGGGCGAAACATAAATCATAATCTTCATCATTTTGGCCATATCGGGCATTCCTTCTTGTTGAGGCGCCGCCATTTGTTGGTCGCCAGAAGTCATTTTCATATAGAAGAAAATCGCAATCGAAGCCAAAATTGGAAACAAACTAATATGATTTCCGTATAATGGAATATAGAAAGGCAATCTTATAATTTCATCGAAAGAAGATAAATCGTCGGCCCAAAGGAAACCTTTTTGTCTCAACTCAAATGCCGACGGAAAAAACTGGAAGGAAGCATACATAAACGGAATTTGAATCAACGCCGGAATACAGCCTGCCATAGGATTTACGCCTGCTTTGTTGTACAACTTCATCGTTTCCTGTTGCTTTTTCATTGGGTCTTTTTTGAATTTTTCGCCCAATTCGGTAATTTCTGGTCGCAATACTTTCATTTTTGCCTGTGACAAGAATGATTTAAAGGTAATTGGCGACATAGCCACTTTTATTATAATCGTAAAAATAATGATGGCAATTCCCAATGAAAGCCCCAAAGTAGTGCTTAAAAATCCAAATAACGGAATGAAAATAAACATATTGATCCAGCCAAAAATTCCCCAACCTAACGGAATAATTTTTTGCAGATTTTTATCATAATGTTTTAATGTTTTATAATCTGAGGGACCAAAATACCAGTTCATTTTATAATCTAACTCGCCATTACTAAATGCCAAAGGCACATTTACTTTGAGTTGTTTGGTATAAACCGTATCAATTGTTTCATCATCCACTAAATTGTTTGATTGCAATTTTGCGGTTTCAAAAGGTTTATCTGTCAATAAAATAGTGGAGAAAAAGTGTTGTTTGAAAGCTACGAATGAAGCTTTGGTGGCATTTTCTTCTTTATCTTGACCTTGACCTACATAGTCAATTTTATCGTCTTCATATTGAAAATAGATTTCAGTGTAACGGTTTTCATACGAAATACTTTTCTCGTTTCTGAACGTTTTTAAACTCCATTCTAGGTCTAATGGTTTGGTTGTGTTCAACACTTTATTCAAACCTTGTGAACGAAGATCAAAACCAATCATATAATCGTTTGGTTTCAAAATGTATTTGTATTCTAGGAATTCATTGGCACCAGCTTTCAACTTCATCGAAAGGATTTGGTCTGCTCCAATTTTGGTCAAAGTAGGTTCAAAATAAAGGTCTTTGGTGTTTAAATTTCGATTATCGCTGGTTTGCAATTGAATGTTCAAATTAGCATTGTTGTCTTTAATCAATTGTACCAATTGTCCAGAACCTTTTTTGAATTTCTCCAAATTTTTCAAAGTTGCTTCAGCAATATACCCTCCTTTGTTGGCGATTTTCAGAATTACTTTTTCGTTTTCGATAGTCGTAAAACCTTCTTTTGCCGATGGAAGTGTTGCTGAATAAGCAAAACCACCCAATGATTTTTGCAACTGAACCAATTGCGTTGAATCGCCTGCCACAACAGCAACTGGAGTTGGTGCAACTTGTGTTTGAGTGGTTACCGCTTTATTTACTTTTTCTTTGGCTACCAATTCTTTCTTGGCTTTTTCGGCCGCAATTGCTGCTTCTGATGGTCTGTTTTGATACATCATCCAAAACAAGATTCCTAAAATTAATGCAAGACCTATAATCGAATTGAGGTCTAATTTTTTTTCTTCCATTATTATATTTAAAAAAGTTTAAAGGTTTAAAGGTTTAAAGATTTAAAGAAATATTACTATTTTTTCTTTGCTTTAACCACTGCTGCCACAAAATTCACAAAAAGTGGATGTGGGTTTTCTACTGTACTTTTATATTCTGGATGGTATTGTACTCCAATAAAAAAAGGATGGTTTTCTAATTCTACAATTTCTACCAAACCCGTTTCAGGATTAACTCCCGAAGCGATTAGTCCAGCTTTTTCCAATTCTGTTACATATTGACTATTGTATTCATAACGATGGCGATGGCGTTCAAAAATGGTAGTTTTTTCGTAAATTTTAGAAGCCAAAGTATTTGGTTTTATATCACATTTCCAAGCACCTAATCGCATTGTTCCACCTTTGTCAGTAATGTTTTTTTGCTCTTCCATTAGGTTTACTACAGGATGTGTCGTGTCGGGATTCATTTCGGTCGAATTGGCATCGGCGTAACCTAACACATTTCTAGCATATTCGATAATTGCCATTTGCATTCCCAAACAAATTCCTAAAAACGGAATTTTATTTTCTCGAGCATAACGAACGGCTTCAATTTTCCCTTCAATTCCCCTTCCTCCAAAACCTGGAGCAACAAGAATTCCATCCAATCCGGCAAATTTCTCGGCTACATCCGAGGCATCAAGAAATTCTGAATGTATAGAAACCACGTTTACCTTAGTTTCATTGGCGGCACCAGCGTGAATAAAGGCTTCCAAAATGGATTTGTATGAATCTTGCAATTCTACATATTTTCCAATTAAACCAATATTTACGGTGTGTTTTGGATTTTTTAACCTCCGCAAAAAGGTGTTCCAATGTTTTAAATCTGGAGCCGATTTTTTTGGTAAATCCAATTTTTTCAAGGCCACCACATCAAGACCTTCTTCCAACATCAAATTAGGTACTTCATAAATCGTTGAAGCATCGATAGATTGAATAACGGCCTCTCTTTTCACATTGCAAAACAGGGCTAATTTATTGCGTAATTCTTCTGAAATTTCGTGTTCGGTTCTACAAACCAAAATATCGGCTTTGATACCGCTTTCCATCAAAGTTTTAACGGAGTGTTGCGTAGGTTTTGTTTTTAATTCTCCGGCTGCTGCCAAATAAGGAACTAAAGTCAAATGGATTACGATAGCATTGTTTTCGCCCAAATCCCAAACCAATTGACGTACGGATTCAATATAAGGCAAGGATTCAATATCGCCGACAGTTCCACCAATTTCGGTAATAACAATATCAAAATCGCCTGATTTGCCCAGCAATTGAATTCTGTCTTTGATTTCATTGGTAATATGCGGCACTACTTGAACCGTTTTTCCTAGAAATTCGCCTCTTCGTTCTTTTTCAATAACCGAAAGGTAAATTCTTCCCGTAGTCACATTATTGGCTTGTGAAGTTGGAACATTCAAGAATCGTTCATAATGTCCTAAATCCAAATCGGTTTCAGCACCATCATCGGTAACATAACATTCTCCGTGTTCATAAGGGTTTAATGTTCCCGGATCAACATTGATATAAGGATCAAACTTTTGGATGGTGGTTCGATAACCTCTTGCTTGTAATAATTTTGCCAATGAAGCCGCAATTATCCCCTTCCCTAAAGAAGAAGTAACGCCGCCAGTGACAAAAATATATTTCGTTGGATTCATTAATTGTAGTTGTTTTGGTAAAAATGCAAGCCAATAGTTTGCAAAAACGATGCAAAAATACGATTATAAATTGAGAAATAACTAATTTGGAATTGAGATAATTTTGATTTTATTGACGAGTAATAAATTGAGCTTCCTTTAGAGAAAAAGGAGTAAAGATAAATGCAAATAAAAAATAAAGTTCCCGAATCGAGAATTTTTTATTATCTTTGCCAAAGAATTACAATAAAAAATGCCAAGAATATTTGTAAAAAGAACATTGAGAGATTATTGGGAAAAATATCCTGATACGGAGCAATATTTAAAAACTTGGTATGATACAGCAATTAATACCAATTGGAAAACTCCAAGTGACGTAAAACAAAATTATGCAAATGCTAGTATTCTAAAAGACAGCAGGATAGTTTTTAATATAAAAGGAAATTCTCACCGATTAATTGCAAAATTTAACTTTGAAAAAGAATGGATTTTCATCCGATTTATTGGAACACATTCTGAATATGACAAAATTGATGCTAATACAATTTAAAAATTTATAAAATGAATATTAAGCCAATAAAAACAGAAACAGATTATCAAGTCGCTTTAGAAAGATTTGAACTCCTTTTTGATGCTAAATTGGGAACTCCTGAAAGTGATGAAGCAGATATTCTTGCCCTGTTAATTGATGAATTTGAAAATAAAAATTATTCTATTGAAGCCCCAGATCCAATAGAAGCCATAAAAATAAGAATGAAAGAAATGCAACTAAAACAAATTGATTTGGTTGACGCTATTGGTGGAAAAAGCCGAGTTTCCGAAATTTTAAATCGCAAACGAAAACTTACCGTTGAAATGATTCGAAACCTAACCAAACGATTGAATCTTTCTCCAACTGTACTGATTGGCGACTATTCATTGAATGTCTAAATCATTACCACAAAAAAATCCCGAGCATCACACTCGGGATTTTTTATAATCAGATTTTAAAGCGTATATCCAATATCGTATATCTAATATCGTAAATCCAATTTACTAAGAAAGCGCCGCTTTAACTTGATCTGCCGCTTCTTGAAATTCCACAGCCGATAAAATGGGCATTCCAGAATTATCGATTAATTCTTTGGCAATAACGGCATTGGTTCCTTGCAAACGAACAATGATTGGCACTTTAATGGCATCTCCCATATTTTTATAAGCATCGACAACACCTTGGGCTACACGGTCGCAACGAACGATTCCACCAAAAATGTTAATCAAAATGGCCTTCACATTTGGATCTTTCAAAATGATTCGGAAGGCTAATTCTACTCGTTTTGCATCGGCAGTTCCGCCAACGTCTAAGAAGTTGGCTGGTTCAAAACCGGCATATTTTATTAAATCCATCGTTGCCATCGCCAGTCCAGCACCGTTAACCATGCATCCTACAGTTCCGTCCAAATCAACATAATTCAAACCTGCTTCTTTGGCTTCTACTTCGATTGGATTTTCCTCAAGTACATCACGCATTTCGGCTAAATCTTTATGTCTAAACAAGGCATTATCATCTAAATTTACTTTGGCATCAACGGCAATAATTTTGTTGTCGGAAGTTTTTAAAACTGGATTAATTTCAAACATTGAAGCATCAGAACCAATGTAAGCTTTATACAAAGCATCAACAAACTGCACCATTTCTTTGAAAGCATTTCCAGAAAGACCTAAATTAAAGGCAATTCTTCTGGCTTGAAAACCTTGCAATCCAACTGTTGGGTCAATTTCTTCGGTAAAAATCAAATGTGGCGTGTGTTCGGCAACGTGTTCTATATCCATTCCGCCTTCGGTTGAATACATTATCATATTGCGACCTTTAGCTCTATTCAATAAAACCGACATATAAAACTCGGAAGTTTCACTTTCGCCGGGATAATAAACATCCTCAGCAATCAAAACTTTGTGCACTTTTTTTCCTTCTGCAGAAGTTTGTGGCGTAATCAAATTCATTCCGATAATTTGTTCGGATAATTCCTCCACTTGTTGTAGATTTTTGGCCAATTTTACTCCACCGCCTTTTCCACGACCACCTGCGTGAACTTGGGCTTTTACTACATGCCAGCCCGTTCCTGTTTCGGCAGTCAATTGTTTTGCAACAGCCACCGCTTCTTTTGGGTTGTTGGCAACATATCCTCTTTGCACTTTCACGCCATAACTGGCCAAAATTTGTTTTCCTTGGTATTCGTGTATATCCATTATTGATTTATTAATTTGATAAAGGTACAAACATAGCAAAATTCAACTTAAAATAAAATCTTTTTTATTTGAATAAAAAACAGAAATTAAAATTGAACTATAATAATTGACTGCAAGAAAATCAAAACAAAATAACTTTTCAAAAACAAACAAAATTTGAAAAAATATTGATTGAAAAAGTTTAATAAAAAAGCAAAATTGACAATATTTACTTTTATAAAATAAGCCAAAATAACAAAACCGATTTATCATTTTATTAATTTGTTTGTTCTTGAATGATATATTGCTATTTATTAGACATTTTTTTAACATTATAGCAAAAATAAGTTAAACCCAAACTTTAAAATTAATATGATTAATGAAATCTATATTTTTGCATAAAAATAAATAAGCATGAAAATTAAAGAACAAGGTCTATATTCGCCAGAATTCGAGCATGAAAACTGTGGAGCTGGTTTTATCTGCAACCTGAAAGGCGAAAAAACAAATCAAATCATTCACGACGCATTAGAAATTCTTGTAAAACTAGAACATCGGGGTGGTGTGAGTTCCGACGGGAAAACTGGTGATGGGGCGGGTTTATTGATTGATATTCCCCACGAATACTTCAGTAGAGTTTGTGATTTCAAACTTCCTAATGCACGCGAATATGCAGTAGGTATGGTTTTTTTACCAAAAACCGAAAATCAATATGTTTTTTGTAAAGCCATTTTTGAAAAGGAAATCAAAAATCAAGGTCTAAACATTTTAGGATGGAGAGAAGTTCCTGTTGATTCTTCTCATTTGGGTCAAATTGCTTTGGCTTCTGAACCAAAAATTGATCAAATATTCGTTGGCAAAACCCAAGAAATTGACGAGGCCACATTCAAAGCAAAATTATATGCTGCCCGTAAAATTACCGAACATACCATTATCAATTCTAAGATTTCAGAAAGCTCTTATTTTTATATTCCTAGTTTTTCTACCACTACCTTAATATATAAAGGCATTATTATGCCCGAAGATATTGGGCCTTATTATACTGATTTACAACAAACCGATTTAGTAACTCGTCTAGCGTTAGTACATCAACGTTTTTCTACTAACACTATGCCTTCCTGGGAATTGGCACAACCCTTCAGATACATTTGTCAAAACGGAGAAATCAATACTTTACGTGGCAACGTGAGTAGAATGAGGGTTCGTGAAGAAATCATGAAGAGTGATGTTTTTGGCCCACAAATAGACAAATTATTCCCCATTATTATCCCTGGAAAATCAGATTCTGCTTCTATGGATATGGTGGTTGAATTGCTAATGCACACCGGAAGAACCTTGCCAGAAGTGATGATGATGATGATTCCGGAAGCTTGGGAAAAACACAAAACCATGTCAGCCGAACGCAAAGCTTTTTATGAATATAATGCTTGCATCATGGAACCATGGGATGGCCCAGCATCGATACCGTTTTCTGATGGAGATTATGTTGGTGCCTTATTAGATCGAAATGGTTTAAGACCTTCTAGATATACAGTTACAAAAAGTGGTAAATTGATTATGGCATCAGAAATAGGTGTTGTTGATATTGCCCCAGAGGATGTAGAAAGTCATGGAAGATTGGAACCAGGAAAAATGTTCTTGGTAGATATGAACGAAGGACGAATCATCAATGACGAAGAAATAAAAAGCAAAATTGTTTCAGAAAGACCTTATCAGGAATGGTTAAATCAATATCGATTACATTTAAGAGATGTTCCTTGCACATCTGAAGTTTGTTCGATTGAAACTATCGACTTAGCTACAAGAGAACGTTTATTTAATTACACATTAGAAGATATTCAAGACGTAATTACCCCGATGGCTCAATCTGGAAAAGAAACATTAGGCTCTATGGGTACTGATACTCCCCTAGCTGTTTTATCGGACAGACCACAATTGATTGCCAATTATTTTAAACAATTATTTGCGCAAGTTACCAATCCACCTTTGGATGGAATTCGTGAAGAAATTGTAACCGATATTAGTTTAGCCTTAGGTCAGGATCGTAATATTTTTGATATTTCTAGCAAACAATGCCGAAAATTAAGAATTCAAAATCCAGTAATTTCCAATAAAGATTTAGAAAAAATTAGGGCGATTGCTATCGATCATTTTCACGCAGAAACCTTTTCAATTTTATATCCAAAAGCAAAAGGATTGAATGGTTTGGAAGATGCTTTAGATGCTTTAATCATTCAAGTTACCAAAGCAGTCGAAAGAGGTACCAATATTATCATTTTATCGGATAGAGGCGTGAATAAGGATTTGGCTCCAATTCCTTCCTTGTTGGCTTGTTCTTTTGTCAATCATCAAATGAATCGTTTGCGCAAGCGTTCTTATTTTGACATTATTATTGAATCGGCTGAACCTCGTGAACCACACCATTTTGCTACTTTATTTGGCTATGGAGCGAGTGCCATCAATCCTTATATGGTAAACGAAATCATCCGTGTTCAAGTTCGTGAAGGATTTATTACAGGAATTGATGAAGAAAAAGCCGTTCACAATTTCAATAAAGCCATTGGAAACGGAATTGTAAAAATTATGAACAAAATTGGAATCTCTACTTTACACTCTTATAGAGGTTCTCAAATTTTTGAAATTGTTGGATTCAATTCTAAATTCGTTGAAAAATACTTTCCATACACCACCTCTAGAATTCAAGGAATTGGATTGTATGAAATTGAAAAAGAAATTAACGAAAGATACAAATATGCCTATCCCGATCATTTGATTCCTAATCGTTTAGGGTTAAATATTGGAGGAGAATACCGATGGAGACGAAATGGAGAGCGACACATGTTTAATCCAACTACCATTGCCAAATTGCAACAAGCAGTAAGGTTGAGCGATCAAGCAAGTTATGATGAATATTCAAAAGCAGTAAACAATCAAGCACAACATTTGATGACCATTCGTGGTTTATTTGAATTTGACAAGCTCAATCCAATTCCAATAGATGAAGTTGAGCCTTGGACAGAAATCGTAAAACGTTTCAAAACAGGAGCCATGTCTTATGGGTCTATTTCTAGAGAAGCCCACGAAAATTTAGCCATTGCCATGAACCGTATTGGTGGAAAATCAAATTCTGGTGAAGGTGGAGAAAACAGAAAACGTTTTCAACCCGATATGAATGGAGACAGTCGTAACTCGGCTATCAAACAAGTAGCTTCGGGACGTTTTGGAGTAACTTCACATTATTTGTCGAGTGCCAAAGAAATTCAAATTAAAATGGCCCAAGGTGCAAAACCGGGAGAAGGAGGACAATTGCCAGGCGAAAAAGTATTGCCTTGGATCGCTGAAGCGCGTAATTCAACTCCTTATGTTGGATTGATTTCGCCACCACCACACCATGATATTTATTCTATCGAAGATTTAGCACAATTAATTTTCGACTTGAAAAATGCCAACAGAGAAGCTCGTATCAACGTGAAATTAGTTTCGGAAGTAGGTGTTGGAACTATTGCTGCTGGTGTTGCCAAAGCAAAAGCAGATGTGGTATTAATTGCAGGTTACGATGGTGGAACGGGAGCATCTCCGTTAACATCATTGAAACACGCAGGATTACCTTGGGAACTTGGATTGGCTGAAGCACAACAAACATTGGTTTTAAATAACCTAAGAAGTAGAATTGTTGTGGAATGTGACGGACAATTAAAAACAGGTCGGGATGTAGCCATTGCTGCTTTATTAGGCGCCGAAGAGTTTGGTTTTGCCACTGCTCCCCTTGTAGCTTCTGGCTGTATAATGATGCGTAAATGCCACTTAAATACTTGTCCAGTTGGTATTGCAACCCAAGACAAAGAGTTGCGTAAAAACTTCAAAGGAACTCCAGAACATGTTATCAATTTCTTCTACTACGTTGCCGAAGAGTTAAGAGGTATTATGGCCCAATTGGGTTTTAGAACTTTAGCCGAAATGGTGGGACAAACACATAAAATCAACACCAATAAAGCAATAACGCATTATAAAGCCAAAGGGTTAGATTTATCAGCTATCTTGCATACTCCTGACGGATATGGCGAAAGAATTGTTAGAAATACCGAAAAGCAAGATCATCATTTAGAAAATGTTCTTGATTTGCAAATCTTGAAAGATTCGCATCGTGCAATGTACCGAAAAGAAAAAATGACTTTGAATTACCCTATCAACAATACTAACCGCTCGGTTGGAGCTATTGTTAGTAATGAAATTTCAAAAATTTACGGCTATCTTGGCTTACCAGAAGATACCTTAAATATTAATTTCACAGGTTCTGCTGGTCAGAGTTTAGGGGCTTTTAGTGCTCACGGATTAACCTTTACTGTCGAAGGAAATACCAATGACTATCTAGGAAAAGGACTTTCTGGAGCTAAATTAATCATCAAAAAACCTGCAAAAGCTACTTTCGTTGCCGAAAATAATATTATCGTAGGTAACGTTTGTTTATTCGGAGCTATCGAAGGACAAGCTTACATCAATGGTATTGCAGGAGAACGTTTTGCCGTTCGTAACTCGGGTGCAACAGCCGTTGTAGAAGGTGTTGGGGATCACGGTTGCGAATATATGACAGGTGGAAAAGTAGTAGTTTTGGGTAAAACTGGAAGAAACTTTGCTGCCGGAATGAGTGGAGGAATCGCTTACATTTACGATCCAGAAAACAAATTCAAAAACGGATTGTGCAACACCGAATCAATCGCATTTGAAACCATCGAAGCTGAAGAAGCAGAGGAATTGAAAGCATTGATTGCCAAACACGTTGCCTATACCAATAGTACCAGAGGTACTGAATTATTAGCAGATTGGGACAATAGCCTAAGTAAATTTGTTAAAGTGATGCCTACTGAGTACAAAAAAGCGTTGAAACGTCTGGAAACAGAAGAACAAATTTTTGAAGAATTAACAGCATAATACAATGGGAAAAGTTACAGGTTTTAAAGAATTTGAAAGAATAGATGAATCCTATATAGCAGTCGAAGAACGAGTAGGAAATTATAAAGAATTTACCGTTCCAATGAGTGAAGCTGAGATTACCAAGCAAGGGTCTCGTTGTATGGATTGTGGCATCCCCTTTTGTCATAGCGGCTGTCCGTTAGGCAATTTGATTCCCGATTTCAATCACATGGTGCACCAAGGCGAATGGCAAAAAGCCTCGTGGATATTACATTCTACCAATAATTTTCCAGAGTTTACAGGACGTTTGTGTCCTGCACCTTGCGAAAAAGCCTGCGTATTGGGACTTATAGAAGACCCAGTATCTATTGAAAATTTAGAAAAAAATATTGTGGAGCGTGCCTTCAAAGAAGGATGGATTAAACCACAACCACCTAGAGTAAGAACTGGAAAAACAGTCGCTATCGTTGGTTCTGGCCCAGCGGGTTTGGCTGCAGCACAACAATTGAATAGGGCAGGACATTTGGTAACGGTATTCGAAAGAGACGATGCTGTTGGAGGTTTATTGCGTTATGGAATTCCAAATTTCAAAATGGAAAAAGGAATTATCGAACGAAGAATAGCTGTTTTAGAAGCGGAAGGAATTACTTTCAAAGTAAATACTCACGTGGGTGTAAACTACGATATTAATGACCTGAAAGCTTTTGATTCAATCGTACTTTGCGGTGGAGCAACCGAAAGAAGAAGCTTGCCAACTCCTGGCGCCGATGCAGACGGAGTGGTTCAAGCTATGGATTTCTTGACACAACAAACCAAAGTAGTTTTTGGTCAAAAAGTAGAAAATCAAGTATTGGCAGCAGGAAAAGATGTAATCGTAATTGGTGGTGGAGATACTGGTTCTGACTGTGTTGGAACTTCAAATCGTCAGGGTGCAAAATCAGTAACTAACTTCGAGATTATGCCAAAACCTCCAGTGGGAAGAAGCGAATCTACACCTTGGCCTTATTGGCCTTTGCAGTTGAAAACTTCGACTTCGCACAAAGAAGGTTGCGAAAGAAACTGGTTGATTAATACCAAAGAATTCATCAAAGATGCCAAAGGTAAATTAATCGCTCTGAAAACAGTAAATGTAGAATGGAAAATGGTTCCGGGACAACGTCCTGAATTAGTGGAAGTAGAAGGTTCCGAAAAAACATGGCCTTGCGATTTGGCTTTATTAGCCCTTG
>Ga0316608_1000703_pt1 | contig 14541 bp, 13 predicted proteins | sample MIS2016152B_MG_FD_207673 | JGI IMG/M metagenome (GOLD analysis project Ga0316608, IMG submission 207673) | Microbial mat bacterial communities from Middle Island sinkhole, Lake Huron, Michigan, United States - MIS.2016.152B | ecosystem: Environmental > Aquatic > Freshwater > Lake > Sediment...
AACTCATCATAGTAAGAGTGAACAATATGCCAGCCAAGCGGAGGTTGCTTGGCGGCAAAATAACTTGGCAAAAGCGCAGGAGTTATATCGTTTCGCGGCGGAGGAGGAACTCTTAGCCTTAGCTTACCTCACCTCGCACAAAAAACGGACGCTTGGCATTACGGTTGTGAGCGCGGCCTCATTATGGTTTAAGGCCAATGAATTGCGCCAAGCCCAACAAGTGGCCTATCAATGGTTAGCTACCGATTTATTACCTCCCTTTGCCACTGAGCAGCTTAAGTTTATCTTACAAACCATTTGGGCTAAAGAAATGGAAAGCAAAAACCAAACGGTTAGCCAAGTAGCCGTTTTTGCCTAAAATTTATGTCTAATAATAAAGCCCCATGAAACTCCCCCACCTCCTACTCATCCTCTGTAGCCTATTGTTAGGCGGCTGCCAACAAACTGTTGCCTTACTCGCCGCGCCCACTGATACGCCGACTCCCACCATGACGAGTACCAATACCCCCGCCCCGACAGATACCGTCACATCCACTGCCACCGCGACTAAAACCCCTACCCGCACCCCCAAACCCACCAAAACGCCTACCCCAACCAAAACACCCACCTCAACGCCAACCCAAACGCCCACATCGACTCAAACCTCAACCCCCACGCACACGCCTATCCCCTTGCCAACGCTGACTCCAACCCCAACCCTCACGCCAACGGCACAAATTGATTTTCGCATTGCCTCATGGCGGTTATGGCCGTTGGCCTTGAATAGTGGTTGCTCTAAAGGCATGCACACCATTTTTATTACGGTACTTGACGTAAATGGCAATCCGCTTAATAATATCGTATTGGGCGATTCATGGAATAATGTGGAGACTGTTAGCGGGGCGAAAGGCGCGGGCAAGGCGGAGATAGATTTATATGCCAACACGATGGAAATTTTAGTAAAGCGTAATGTGGAGACAGGCCAACCTTATAAAAGTGAGGTCAGTTTCCCTTTTAGTTCCTACATGACGACAATTCCCGATGAGCTAATGATTACAGCAGGTTACTGTTCCAATGATTTGGAATGTAAATGGAAGCGCGAAAACGAGTCCTATTATTGCGGTGGACATTATTCTTGGGAAGTTATTTTTCAGAAGACTACACCTTAGCTATAGTCATCTGATGACTGCAAGTCATCTGATGACTAACCTTAAACTTAACCATGACTCATTACAACCACGTTATTATCATCGGCGGGGGCATTGCAGGGCTGGCAACGGCCTTTTATCTGCAACGGCAAAACCCCGCCATTTCTTACACATTATTAGAAGGCAGTGACCGTCTCGGCGGCAAAATTGTCACCGAGACCACCGACAACTTTGTGATTGAAGGCGGCCCCGACTCCTTCATCAGCCAAAAGCCCTGGGGGACGCAACTTTGCCGCGATTTGGGCTTGGCTGACCGCCTCATTCCTACCAATGATGACCGCCGTAATATCTATGTATTACGACAAGGTAAACTCATCCCCTTCCCGTCAGGCTATCGACTGACTGTGCCAACGGAATTTATCCCCTTTGCACGCTCACCGTTAATTTCGCGGCTCGGCAAACTTCGCATGGCGATGGATTTAGTCATTCCTCGCCGCAAAGAAACGGGTGATGAAAGTTTGGCGAGTTTCATGCGCCGCCGTTTGGGGCAAGAAGCCCTCGACATGATTGGCGAACCCATGATGGCGAGTATCTACACCGCCAACCCCGAAAAGCTCAGTATTCAAAGCACCTTCCCCATGTTCGTGGAGATGGAGCAAAAACATGGCAGTCTCATCAAGGCCATGCAAATTGCCAAACGTGAGGCCGCCGCCAAAGCCAAAACCCAAAGCAATCCGCCACCCAAACAGGCCATGTTCACCAGTTTACAGGGTGGCATGCAAGAATTAGTCACGCAATTGGAACAGCAATTAACGGGCAACATTCGTTGTAATAGCCGCGTGGTGGAGTTGCGAAAAGTGAAGGCGGGTTATGAGGTGGTGGTCGAAAGCCCCAATTTTACCTATCAAACCTTAACGGCGGAGAAAGTCGTGTTGGCCTTGCCCGCCTACGACACCGCGCCGTTGATTAGCCCCTTCGCGGCTGCCGTAGCCACTGAACTCCGCCGCATTCGTTATGTCCCGACAGCCACCGTTTCGCTAGGTTATCGCCGCGCCGACATTGGGCATGAATTAGACGGCTTTGGCTTCCTCATTCCCAAATCAGAGCAACGGCAAATTTCGGCCTGCACCTGGTCATCTACCAAATTTAACCATCGGGCAGACGAAAATCATGCTTTATTACGGCTATTTGTCGGCGGTGAGGGGCAGGAAAAATTGGTTAATTTATCTGACGTTTCCCTCATCACGTTGGCGCGCATGGAACTTTTTGCCACGATGGGCATTTCGGCGCAACCTATCTTAAGCCGCATCTATCGTTGGTCGCCAGGCACGCCGCAATATGATGTAGGCCATCTTGACCGCGTGGCTCTGATTGAATCACTGACGGCGGAAATCCCTGGCCTGTATCTGACGGGCAGTGCCTTCCGTGGCATTGGTATCCCCGATTGTGTGAAGAGTGCATTAACGACAGTCAGTCAGCTAGTCAGCTAGTCAGCGTTCAGCTAGTCAACGGAGTCCAAATCTTTAGATTTGATTTTAACAAATCTAAAGATTTGGACTCCATAGAATGGGTAGTTGTAACATGGTGACATTTAAGGATTATCTTGATAAACGAAATATGGGGCAAATTATGGCTACATGGAATGATATTTTAGTGGCTTTGCAACGTATTCCCTTTAACCGTTGGCCTGAAGTGTTAAATTTTATTCTATTTTTAGCCTCTCAAGAGCGTAATATGGAAGCTATTCAAAGTGTATCCCAACGCCCTTTTGGGTTATGTCAGGGGCAATTGGTGGTGCCTGCGGATTTTGATGCGCCTTTGCCTGACGAAATTTTACGGGAGTTTGAGGGCGCATGAAACTGCTGTTAGATACCCATATTTTTTTGTGGCTGATTAGTGGCGATGAGCATTTGCCATTAGAGATGCGAGACGCTATTTTAAACTTGGATAATGCAGTTTATCTAAGTGTGGTTTCTTATTGGGAAATCGTGGTAAAATACCAACTCGGTAAGCTCCCCCTGCCTCAAGCACCTGAATTATTTATACCTATTCAGCGAGTGCAACATCAAATTGAGCTATTGGTGCTTGATGAGGTCAGTGTATTACAATTGCCGCATTTACCATCCTTACATCGTGACCCCTTTGACCGTATGCTCATTTGCCAAGCCTTAGCCCATGACCTCGTTTTTATTACGGTAGATAGTCAGGTTATGGCATATCAAAGCGATAAATTTATAATTTTTGGTAATTCGAATTAGGAGTCATCTCATGTCAAATCTATTTCAAAATTGGTCAAAAAATGAATTAGTCATCTACTGTTATGATAAACGCCCCGAATTGTATGCCTGTTTGACGGCGGAGACGCGGCGCGAGGAAATTTTGGCGTGGTTAGAGCCACAGCCGATAAGCGTTAGCTCAACCATTCAGGTTATTAATAACGCAGAGAAAATTCAGGGGCAATTCATTAAGAGTAAGGTTGAAGGAAATACGTTTAACTTTAGTTAGGGGATATTACAGGAGTGCAACGGGCTACAGCCTATTGCACTCCTGTCGCGCGCCATGACCATCACCAATAACGCTGATAAAATTCAGGGGCAATTTATTAACAGTGAAGTTAAGGGAAATACCTTCATTTTTAACACCCTCGCGCCTGATGACCGCGCCCCGTTGCAGGATTATTTAAAAAATTACATTTTGCAACAATGCAGCAGCTTACCCCTGAACGCCCTAGCACCCGATGAACGGCAACGAGAGCCGTTGCGCTTGCAGGCGGTCTATGTTAATTTGGATTGCAATAAGTCGCAACAAATGAAGGATACATATTTAACCACTAATGCTGCCTTAGCTCATATGATTGATTCGCCTCGTTTGGTGATTCTAGGGCAGCCTGGTGGGGGTAAATCAACTTTATTGCGTTTTATAGCAACTTGTTTGGCGGAGGCTTGGCTTAACCCTGAGCGTGAGGCGTTAAAGTTGCTCAAGTGGAAATATAAGCGAGAGTCCGAATTTTCAAATTCCGTTGAGGTCGCCTGGCCGCATGGGGATTATTTGCCCCTGTTCTTTATTTTGCGAGATGTCGCGCCCATGTTACAGCAACCGCCCACGAAAGAAACGTTATGGGAGTTTATGCAGCAAACCCTTAAGGCGGCGGAGTTAGCAGAGGCGATTGAGCCGATTAAGCGGCTGTTGCTCAAGGGGCAAGTGTTGTTATTGTTTGACGGTGTAGATGAGGTGGAACGGGGCAAACGGGCTTGGTTGTGGCAAGCGATTGGTTTAATGCAGGGACTGTTTCCTTTATGCCCCTGGGTAACCACCTGCCGCGTTTTGGCATTCGAGGCGGAAACGGCGCGGGGGGCTCAAGTGAGTCGGATTATCACCTTAAGCCCATTTAAGCCTGACCAAATTGCGGCGTTTATTACGCATTGGTATGATGAATTGGTGAAGGTGGGCGAAAGAACGTTGCCTCAAGCGCAAGCGGATAGTCGCCATTTGATTAAGTTGACGAAAGATAAGCAGTTGTTAACGTTGGCTGAAAATCCTATGTTATTGACCATTATGGTGTTGGTGCATAGTTATGATGGCACATTGCCCAAAGAGGAGGCCAAACTGTATAAACGCTGCATTGAGAGCATGGTGGTGCGCTGGCAACAACATAAAGAGAAAAGTGGGCAGACAGGGGAGTTATTGTCGTTGGCAAAGTTGGGTATTACGACTGAGCAGATTATGACGATTTTGCAGGAGTTAGCGTGGCGGGCGCATACGAAGCAAAATGCGGGACTCAAATCTAAAGATTTGGACTCCGTAGTGGCGGAGGAGTCCAAATCTTTAGATTTGCCTGCGGTGGCGGATTTGACGCATGAGGAGGTACGGGCGGTGGTGAAGGGGAGTTTTCCCTCATTGGCGGGGGGGCGGCCTGATGAGTTGAAAATCGCCCATTTTATGGAATATACTGAAACTCGCGCCCATGTGTTGGTCAGTCGGGGCAATGATACCTATACCTTTCCGCATCGTAAGTTTCAGGAATTTTTGGCGGCACGCTATCTGACTAGTTTAGAAGAGTGGGGACTTGAGGCTATTCTTTTAGCTGAACAGGGGGATGCTTGGCGGGAAGTGCTATTTTTAGCAGTAGGCGATTTACTTTACAATAACGAGTCAAGCACGAAATTAAGTCGTGATTTGATTGAGAATTTAGCAGATTTATTGTGTGGGGGAACTAGCCTTAACTTAAAGTCAGGTCATGAATCTCATTGGTGGCGGGTGGTATTAATAGGGCAATTATTGAATTTCATTGGTTTAGAAAGAATTAAGGCAAATAAACGGGCATTATTACTTTTAACTGAAACTCGGCAAGCCTTAATTCAACTGATTGAACAAGGGGAATTGACCTCGCATGGACGGGTGCAGGCGGCGTGGGTATTAGGCGAGTTGGGCGACTCGCGTCGCGGTGTGGGTTTAGATGAGCATGGGGTGATCCAATTTGATTGGGTGGAGATTCCCGCAGGCAACTTTATTATGGGGAGTAACATTTCTAGTCGTGAGCAACCTATTCATGAAGTAACATTATATAAATATTACGCTAGTCGCTATCTGGTGACGAATCTACAATTTCAGTCCTTTATTGAACATGGGGGCTATCAGCAACGGGCTTATTGGACAGAGGCGGGGTGGGAGTGGAAAGAAAAGCAAAAGCGTACTGAACCGACTGAGTGGCATGACCCACGTTTTAATCAACCAAATCAACCTGTGGTAGGAGTGAGTTGGTATGAGGCGATGGCGTTTTGTGCGTGGGCGAATAACCTCACCCCTAACCCCTCTCTTAAGTTAGGAGAGGGGAAAATGAAAATACGTCTACCCACCGAAGCGGAGTGGGAAAAAGCGGCACGGGGAACGGACGGGCGGAAGTACCCCTGGGGCAATGAAGAGTCAACGGCTGACCATGCCAATTATCACGATAGCATTGGGGCTACAAGTGCTGTAGGCTGTTATCCACGCGGGGCAACAGATTTGGGTTTGCTGGACATGGCAGGAAATGTGAGGGAATGGTGTTTGAGTGAATATAAACCGTACCCATATAAAACGGATGATGGACGTGAAGATTTATTAAGTAATAATCACAAATGCATGCGTGGTGGTTCTTGGGAACTTGAAACTGATAACCTCCTCCGCTGCGCTTGTCGTAACTTTGTTGACCCTAACTTTGATCTCTTCAGTTTTGGGTTCCGTTGTTTTTTTGTTCCCATTTTTTAAGGCAGTTAGGGTGTTGACAGGGTGCTACAGTGAATGGAGAAAGGAACGAATGTAAGGCAGGGGTATTCGTGGGTTTCGTTATTCGCTGTAGCATGTAGTGGGGTAGGCAAGAGTGGCACGACTCGGAAGGCACGGAGGCGCGGAAGTGGGGGGCGGGGTAGGGCATGTCTCTATGGTCGCATTAGCGTGTTAAAAGGGAAACTAAGGGAGTAATATTTATTGACAATGAACCGTTATGAATTACAGAATTTAATGCTTGATATTCGCCATGTAGCCAAACATTTACCCAATACCCCCGAATCACAGCGGCTTATCCGCACCCAAGGGATGGCACATCTTTTTACCGATGAGGCTACTATGCTGAAAGTGATAGTAACTATTCAACAGCAGGGCGAATATTTAGGCCAGATACGAGGCCATATCCGTTGGGGCTATCTATTTGACCAACCGATTGGTTATCGTTTAGCGGACACAGGTGAAATAATTTCGTTATATTATGGTGAAATGAAAATCAGTGGAGGTAAATACCATGTTATACCCCGTACCAAACCAAGCCCATAAATGGCACTTTTTAGAAGTTTGGGTTGATGTGACCGCCTCACCGCCCTATATTTTAATGTTGTTGGGAGATTATAGCCAACAATATGTTATCATTGACCCTGCCGAAGCTTATCAAGTGATTTGGCAAACCGCGTCATATTCCGAAGCTAAAGCCTGGTTATTGGAAGATGAATATGAGCCATTAACGGGTCAGTTGGTGCTAGAGAACCAAGAGGTTAGTTCAATGGTGGTAGCTTGAGGTTAAGATGATGAACAATATGCCGCCGAGTTGACGCGGGAAACGGTGATACCCTTGCCGTTAGGAGTCGCTGCATGAAATTCAAGTTGGACGAAAATTTACCTTCAGAAACGATAACCCAAAAACTTTGGATTGTTGATGAAAAGCGGGTACGGGTACGAGAATAGCGGAGTTAGGTTGTAGAGACGGGGCGTGTCCTGTCTCTATGGGGGCTACTTAAAATTAGGTGACATTAAGAGAGATTTTTAATCAAAGAAAAGGAGCGTAACCCATGAATTGGAGTGAAATTCGCCGTTATTATCCCCAACAATGGCTGTTGGTTGAGGCCATTAAAGCACACACTGAACTAAATAAACGGATTTTAGAACAATTGGCGGTGATTAATAGCTTTGTTGATTCGGTTACGGCCATGCAAAGTTACCGTCAACTTCACCATGAAGCCCCTGAACGAGAATTATATATTTTGCATACCAGCCGCGAAACGCTTGATATTACGGAGCGAAGATGGCTAGGCATTCGTAGCGGGGTATCATGATGGAGATAACTTTGCAAGATGGTTTAGCGTATGTCACCGCCTCGCTGTGGCATGGTAAACAACAGATAACATTAAAGAATATATTGCTAGATACAGGTTCAGCAGGAACTGTTTTCTCGGCAGATAAACTGTTACCGTTAGGCGTGAAATTAGAGCCAGCTGACCCGATTCATCGGATTCGAGGAGTGGGAGGCACTGAATTTGTGTTTAGCAAAGCCATTGACCGTTTAGCGATTGGGACTTTGGCTATCAACCAGTTTGAGGTGGAGATTGGGGCGATGGATTATGGTTTTGAGTTAGACGGTATCATTGGCCTGGATTTTCTCACCCAAGTGGGAGCAGTGGTTGATTTGAAACAATGGGTTATCTATCCATCGCCACTTAATGTTGTTTAATTATAAAAGGAGGTTGTTTGCATGAAACACGTTGCCTCATTACATTACGGGGTCATCTTCAAAAAAGCCTTTTGTGACCCCATCATCTTCAAAGCCTTTGTCAAGGATATGCTTAATATTGAGTTAGAAATTGACCAAGAAGTTACGGGGCTTTCGCTCACTGAGATTGAGAGCCTGACTTAATAATAGACATTATACCGATTTAACGATTTTCGTAGGGGCAGGGCTTGTCCCTGCCCAAAACAGGGCAAGCACAAGGCATTGCCCCTACGAAATGACCACAATTTTTTAATCGGTATAAACTCTAATATCTTTTTCTTACGACTAGTATATCCAAACAGACAGGAATGTCTGTTCCACTACTGTGGGTAGGTCAGACAAGAATGTCTGACCATGTACTAAAACTAAATGGTCTAGTAGGGGCATAAAAGGAGGCTCATTATGGTCAAAGTAATCCCCTTACAATCAGGGGTCATGTTTAAACACATCTTTGGACAGGTGGATGTGTTCAAAGCCTTTGTGAAAGATGTCGTGGGCGTGGAGTTAAACATAGACCGCGTTCACATGGAGTATGAATATCCCAAACCGATTGGCTCGGTTAAAATAAAATACGATTTATTTGCTGAAGATGTGTCTCAGCGGGTGGTGGTGGAGATTCAGCATGTGAAGGAAGGTGACTTTTTTGACCGCTTTTTGTATTATCACCTGATTAGTTTGGCGGAGCAGGTGAAAGGGGCAGAAAAATATCAATTTGAGCAAGTGGTTTATACGATTGTAGTCTTAACAAGTGTTCCCAAGAATAAAAGCATTAACTTTAGTGTGGGCGTGAGTGGCATGAATCCTATCACCGAATTTGGCGAAATGGTCGAGGTTTATCCCCATCGGTTGATATTTTTATCGCCTCGTTTGGTGAATGAACGAACTCCGCCGTTGATACGGGAGTGGCTAGAGTTGATTAAGGATTCGTTAGACAAGGAAATAGATGAAACGGTACACCACCGCCCCATGTTTCAGCGTATTATTAAGGGCATAGAGCAAATGGAAATAGACCCTGGTACACTCGCCGAGATTAAAGATGAAAAGGCGTGGGAATATGTACAATCCGAAGCTCGTGAAGAGGGGCGTGAAAAAGGGCGTGAGGAAGGTGAATTAGTTGGCGCGCAGAAAGAACGCCTTAAATTAGCCCAAGCCATGATTGTTCAGGGCTTATCCCATGCCCAAATCGCCGCGATTATGGGCATATCCGCTAGAGAATTAGACGAATTACTGAATATAACCAATGACAAAGGACAAATAACCAATGACCAATAACAATTTTGAACTCATTAAAGAAGAAACTATTCCCGAACTAAATAGTCACGCCAAACTTTATCGTCATAAAGGGACAGGCGCGCAACTGCTCTCCATGCTCAATAATGACGAAAATAAAGCCTTTGGCATCAGTTTCCGCACCCCGCCGACAGATTCGACAGGCGTACCGCATATTATGGAACATTCCGTATTATGTGGCTCGCGCAAATATCCCCTGAAAGAGCCATTTATTGAATTGGCGAAAGGTTCGCTTAATACCTACCTGAACGCCTCCACCTACCCCGATAAAACCTGTTACCCCGTCGCTAGTCAGAATTTGCAAGATTTCTATAACTTGGTAGATGTTTATTTGGACGCGGTGTTTTATCCGTTGATTACCTCCGAGACGCTAAAACAAGAGGGCTGGCATTACGAATTGATGCAAAAAGATGAGCCAATTAAATATAAAGGGGTGGTTTTCAATGAAATGAAGGGCGCGTACTCCTCGCCTGAAGCCGTCATGTATCGTCATATTGGTCAATTGTTATTGCCCGATACGATTTATGGCGTGGATTCAGGCGGCGACCCGAAAGCGATTCCTGATTTAACTTACGAACAATTTAGGAATTTCTACGATAGTTATTATCACCCGTCTAACGCTTTCCTTTATTTTTATGGCGATGATGACCCCGAAAAACGGCTGCAAATTGCGGATAATTACCTCAAAGATTACGCTCACCGTGAGCCTGATAGTGGCGTAACTTTGCAGCCACCCTTTGAGCAGCCGCGCGAGGTTATCATGTCTTACGCGGCCAGTGATGAGGATGCGGCTGCCACCAAGAGCATGATAACCATAAATTGGCTGCTGCCTGAAAATAACAACCCTACCCTCGCCCTCGCCTTATCCATTATGTCCCATGCCGTTTTTCGTACGCCTGCCTCTCCCTTACGTAAAATTCTGATGGATTCGGGTTTGGGTGAGGACGTGATGGGCGGTGGGTTGTCGGCTTATATGCGCCAGATGACCTTTTCGGCGGGCATGAAGGGGGTTAAGCGGGCGGATGTTACGAAAGTGAGCGACCTCATTATGCAAACCTTACGCCAAATTGTGGCGGAGGGCTTGGAGGCCGATATGGTTGAAGCGGCTATGAATACGGTGGAATTTCGGATGCGGGAGTATAATACGGGTGGCTTTCCTAAAGGGTTGTCCATCATGTTTGATGCGCTCTCCACGTGGATTCATGGGCATGACCCCCTCCAGCAAATTTCGTTTGAGCGACCCTTGGCGGCTATCAAGGCTAGTTTAGCCGAAAATCCGCGTTATTTTGAGTCGTTGGTTGAGCAATATTTATTACAAAATAATCACCGTCTCACCCTCATCACCGAGCCAGATGCGGCGTTGAAAAATCGGGAAGAAGCGGCGGAAATCGCCAAATTAGCCGAGATTAAGGCCGCCATGAGCGAGGCGGAATTGGAGCGAATCATTGAGGAAACTTACCATCTGAGAGAGTCGCAAGATGCGCCCGATGACCCCGAAGTGTTAGCCCTCGTGCCAAGTCTTAAATTGAGCGATATTGACCGTCAGAGTAAAATTTTGCCGATTGCCGTGACCGAACATGACGGGGCAAAAATTTTATATCACGATTTATTTACGAGTGGCATTTTATATCTGGAAGTTGGCTTCAATTTACGGGTGATTCCTGCCGATTTATTGCCCTATATGTCGCTGTTTAGTGATGCTTTGTTACAACTTGGCACGGAGAAAGAGAGTTTTGTTAAGTTATTGCAACGCATTGGCCGTAAAACGGGCGGATTACGCGCCTTCCCTAGCGTTTCCTCTCAACGCCATAGCCCTGAAAGTTCGGCCTGGCTCTTTTTGCGGGGCAAATGTACCGTGCCGCAAACTGACGATTTGTTAGCGATTATGCAGGATATATTGCTGACCGTTAAGCTAGATAACCAAGAACGCTTTAAGCAATTGGTGTTAGAGGACAAAGCCAGCCGCGAATCTAGCGTGGTGCCTGGGGGGCATGGCTTTGTCAGCCGTAGATTACAAGCCCATTTCAGTGAAGCGGCGTGGGTCAATGAGCAGATGGGCGGGGTAGATTATATCTTTTTCTTACGCCAATTGGCGCAGGAAGTGGAGCAAAATTGGGCGGGTGTGTTGGCTAAATTGGAAACAATCCGTCAGTTGCTTATCAACCGTAATGCCATGATTTGTAATGTGACCTTAGATGAAACCAATTGGCAACTGGTTCGCCCTAAAATAGAGCAGTTCATGGCCGCATTGCCGACTCAACCTTACAATTTTGCCACATGGACACCTCAGCCTGGGATTCCCTTTGAGGGTTTGACGGCGGCGGCCTCGCAGGTGAATTATGTGGGCAAAGCGGCCAATTTGTATGACTTGGGCTATCAATTTCATGGCTCAATGTCCGTGATTACGAATTATGTCCGCACGACTTATCTGTGGGAGAAAATCCGTGTGCAAGGTGGGGCGTATGGGGCATTTTGTAATTTTGACCGTAATACAGGCGTGTTCAGTTTTGGTTCATATCGTGACCCTAATTTGTTAGAAACCTTAGCCAATTATGACCTGGCCAGTGAGTTTTTGCGCCACCTTAACCTGAATGAAGACCAACTCACCAAGAGCATTATCGGCGTGATTGGTGATATTGACACGTATCAATTGGCTGATGCGAAAGGTTATACTTCCATGATGCGTTATCTGCATGGCACGACGGATGAGGAACGGCAGCAATATCGGGCTGAGGTTCTCGCCACCAAATCGTATCATTTCCAAGCCTTTGCGGAGATTTTGGCTCAATTTAATCAGCAAGGCATTGTCACGGTTTTAGGTTCACCCGAAGCCATTAATCAAGCCAATGCTGCCCGCGGCGGCGAGTGGCTGACCATTACGAAAGTGTTGTAGGACTCATGGTGCGCCGACATCTTGTCGGCCCAATTCTAGCCGACAAGATGTCGGCGCACCGATTTGCCACAACCTGTGGCAAATGTTAAACCCTAACCAATAAGTAAAAAAGTTGACGTAATATTCCATTCCTTAACCACCGCCTAAAAGAATGATTTTTTACGCCACTATCAACCAACCACGATGAATATTACTAAAGAAAGTGCATTGCTTTACCATGAACAGGGACGGCCTGGCAAAATTGAGGTCATTCCCACCAAACCCACGAGCAGCCAATTAGATTTAGCCCTCGCGTATACGCCAGGCGTGGCTGTTCCCGTCTTAGAAATTGCTAAAAATCCTGACGATGCCTATCGTTATACGGCTAAAAGTAATTTGGTGGCCGTTATCTCCAATGGCACGGCGATTTTGGGGCTAGGCAATCTCGGCCCGCTCGCGGCCAAACCCGTAATGGAAGGTAAGGGTGTGTTATTCAAACGCTTTGCCGATATTGATGTGTTTGATATTGAAGTGGATGAAACTGACCCTGAAAAATTGATTGAAGTTGTACGGGCGATTGCGCCCACGTTTGGCGGGATTAATTTGGAGGATATTAAAGCCCCTGAATGTTTCGTAATAGAGCAACGCCTTAAGGCCATGTTAGACATTCCCGTTTTTCATGATGACCAACATGGGACGGCGATTATTGCGACTGCGGGGCTGATTAATGCCCTTAAGTTGGTTAATAAATCCATTGAATCGGTGCAAATGGTGGTCAATGGCGCGGGTGCGGCCTCCATTGCCTGTGCCGAGTTGTTTATTTTGGCGGGGGCTTTACGTCAAAATATTACATTAGTGGACTCGCAAGGGGTGATTTATACGGGGCGCACTAAGGGTATGAATGAATATAAAGCTCGTTTTGTTAAGGAAACGTCTGCCCGTACTTTAGCGGAGGCCATGAAGGGCGCGGATATATTTTTGGGCTTGTCGGTGGCGGATACGGTGACGGTGGAGATGGTGCAAAGTATGGCTGACCAGCCGATTATTTTTGCGATGGCGAACCCCGACCCCGAAATTAAATATGAGTTGGCAAAAGCGGCGCGACCTGATGCGATTGTGGCAACGGGGCGCAGTGATTATCCCAATCAGGTTAATAATGTGTTAGGTTTCCCCTCCATTTTTCGCGGCGCGCTAGATGTCCATGCCCGACAGATTAATGATGAGATGAAACTGGCGGCGGTGCATGGGTTGGTCTCGCTGACCCATGAAGATGTACCTGATTCCGTGCTGAAAGCCTATAATTTGGAGGCTCTGAAATTTGGGCCAGAGTATATTATTCCGAAACCATTTGACCCCCGCGTTTTGTTATGGGTTGCGCCCGCGATTGCCGAAGCAGCCATGAAGAGTGGCGTGGCGCGCCGTCATTTAGATTTAGATAGTTATCGTGAGCAGCTAGAGGCGCGTTTGGGCAAGGGTTGGGAGTTGATGCGCGGCCTGATTCATAAAGCCCGCAATAATCCTAAACGGGTGGTTTTTGGCGAAGGCGACCATCCACGCGTGATTCGGGCGGCGGCGTTGGTGCAAGAACAGGGCATTGGGCAGCCCATTTTATTGGGCGACCCTGCCAAAATTAAGCACCTGATTCAAGAGTTAGGGCTGAATTTTAGCCCCACCATTATTGACCCGATACCGAGTAAATATTACGATAGTTTTAGTCAGAAACTGTTTGAATTGCGCGGGCGCATGGGGTTGACCTTGGCGGATGCGCGCTTTTGGATGCAGCAGCGGCGTTATTTTGGCCCCATGATGTTGTTACAAGGTGAGGCCGATGCGTACATTTCGGGGCAAATGCACAATTATTTGGATATATTACGCCCCGCCTTACAAGTGATTGGCACGGCCCCCGAAGTGCAAAAAGTGGCGGGCATGTACATCATGATTGTGCGTAATAAAGTGTATTTCTTCGTGGACGCGACGGTCAACATTGACCCGACGGCGGAGGAATTGGCGCAAATTTCCATTTTAGCGGCGGAGGCGGTCAAGCGGTTTGATATTGAGCCGCGCTTGGCCTTGCTGAGTTTCTCTAATTTTGGCAGCAATCAACACCCATCGGCACAAAAAATGCGCCATGCGGTGGAAATTCTGCACACGCGGCGGCCTGATTTGGCGGTTGATGGCGAAATGATGGCGGATACGGCGTTATTACCTGAAATGATGGAGGAACTTTATCCCTTTAG